>ERZ779892.2575-NODE-2575-length-13907-cov-11.246824_pt1 | contig 13907 bp, 10 predicted proteins | sample MGYA00511552_ERZ779892 | MGnify/ENA primary metagenome ERZ779892 (study PRJEB29588, sample SAMEA2154561) | human gut metagenome | biome: human gut; feature: human-associated habitat; material: faeces | place: Denmark | collected 2008/2010 ... | reverse complement strand
CAGAGCATGCTTTGCCGGGGTGAATCATTGGAGGGCATATGCGAGAAAAAAGATGATTATTACCAGTCAGTCTATCAGCAGAGCGAACAGGATATCACTAAAGTGATATTAGAAGGAATCTTGTCTGTATCTGTGGGAGAAGATGGCAGAGAATACGCAGAAAATGTTTATGCAATCAAGAAGCATTATCTGCATATTCAATATGAAGAATATATCTGAAATCCTTGATTTTATGTCTTAGGTGATTGACTTTTCCCCACCAAGAAAGGATAATAGAATAGATGCATATGCTTGCTTTTTGGCGATGGGCATACGGCATGGAACATGGGAAAGGCAGGACGTGAAATATGGGTAATAAATATGATGTGATTATTGTGGGGGCAGGACCGGGAGGTATCTTTTCAGCATATGAGCTGGTGCAAAAAGCACCCAATCTTAAAGTGGCAGTATTTGAGGCAGGTCATGCTTTGGAGAAACGTCACTGTCCGATCGATGGTGATAAGATAAAGAGTTGTATTAATTGTAAGAGCTGCTCTATCATGAGTGGTTTTGGTGGTGCTGGTGCATTTTCCGATGGTAAATATAATATTACGAATGATTTTGGTGGAACTTTATACGAATATGTTGGCAAGCAAAAGGCAACAGAATTAATGAAATATGTGGATGAGATCAATATGCAGTATGGTGGCGAGGGCACGAAAATGTATTCTACAGCAGGAACACATTTTAAGAAGCTTTGTCTCCAAAATAAATTGAACTTATTAGATGCATCCGTACGGCATTTGGGTACAGATATAAATTATGTTGTATTAGAAAATCTCTATGCGTTCTTAAAGGATAAAGTGGATTTCTACTTTGATACGTTAGTAAATCGTGTAGAACGACAGGGCGAGGCATATCGTGTATGTTGTGATGATGCGGATTATGATTGCGCAAAATGTATTATTTCCGTAGGACGCAGTGGAAGCAAATGGATGGAAAAAGTATGTAATGAATTGGATATCAGCACAAAATCCAATCGTGTAGATATTGGTGTGCGCGTGGAACTGCCGGCAGTTATCTTCTCGCATTTAACGGATGAACTTTATGAGAGTAAGATTGTATATCGCACTGAGAAGTTTGAAGATCGTGTGCGCACGTTTTGTATGAACCCTTATGGCATTGTGGTCAATGAAAATACAAATGGCATTGTTACGGTGAATGGACATAGTTATGAAGATGCGGATAAACAGACCGACAATACAAACTTTGCGCTGCTGGTCGCAAAGCATTTTTCAGAGCCGTTCAAGGACAGCAATGGATATGGCGAGAGCATTGCAAGACTGTCGAATATGCTGGGTGGAGGCGTGATCGTACAGCGTTTTGGAGACTTGGTGCGTGGAAGACGAAGCAACGCAAAGCGTATTGCAGAGGGACTGGTAGAGCCGACATTGGCAGCAACGCCGGGTGATTTGAGTTTGGTACTTCCGAAACGCATTCTAGATGGGATTATTGAAATGATCTATGCCTTAGATAAGATTGCACCGGGAACTGCCAATGATGATACACTGTTATACGGTGTTGAGGTGAAGTTTTACAATATGGAAGTCGAATTGGATCACAATCTGGAGACAAAATATAAGGGACTGTATATTATTGGAGATGGAAGTGGAGTGACCCATTCCTTGTCGCATGCATCGGCAAGTGGTGTCTATGTTGCACGTCAGATCGTGGAAGGAACCGGGGTAGATCGATGAAGCTTAAAATAGCAGTATGTGACGATGATCTGCAATGGAGCGAACGGATCCGCCAAAGTATTTCTGAGTATATGTGCCATGTGAATCAACAGTGCGACATTCAGGTGTTTGAAAGCGGAGAGGAGCTTTGCGGTGCATTTCATGGATCGCACTCGTTTGATATTGTTTTTTTGGATGTTGATATGGATGAGATGGATGGAATGGAAACTGCAGAAATGATTCGTTCCAGAAGCGATCAGGTAACGATAGTATTTATTACCGGAGTTGTGGAAGCTGCACCGCGAGGCTATCAATATGGTGCGATGCGCTACATTATGAAGCAGGATATCGAGGAATTGCTGCCGGAATGTTTAGGGAGCTTTTTGAAGCAATATTCCGGTATGGATGTGTCTTTCAACATTAAATTTCTTACCGGAGTGGAGAACGTTAATTTATCACAATTGGTTTATGTGGAGAGTAAGGCTCGTAAATTATGTTATGTGTTTGCGGATAAAGTGTTGGAACTGTATGATAATATTACAACGGCACAGAAACAATTGGAGCCATATGGTTTTGTTAGGATTCATCAGAGTTTTTTGGTGAATATGAAGTATATCCAAAAGATCAGTAGTTATCGCGTATATCTTACAACGCACAAAGATTTGCCGGCTACGAAAGCGAGATATCAAGAGGTAAAAGATCAATTCTTTGAGTACATAGAATATGATAGCGAGGGGTAGTGTACTATGGTAGATTACATACAAGGAGTGATATTGGTACTATTTGAAGCGTTAATATGTAGTGCGTTTTTGAGTAGTTTCCTACAACGTAAGCATAGAGAAATCCGTTGGCAGATGCTTGAGGTAGCATCTTTGGCGGGCTTGTATTTGATAAGTGCAGCCACCACATATTATTCAAAATCGCTCCTGATAAGGGGCGGTGGACAGGTGCTTGCAGTGATACTGGTTGCCGTCATATTTTATCAATGTAAGCTGGTTCATGTTTTAGTGTTAGATCTGGCTTTTTATGGTATTATGATTGCGGTTGATGGGGGAGGCATTGTAATCTCTGAGGCTTTGTTTCGACGAAACCTATTAGAGAATCCAATGTTTCAGGTGATGATATCATTGCTTTTTAAGATGGTTACTTTGGTGATTGTCGTGATGATCCGTTATATATGGTCACGAAAAAAACATGTTATGGAAATGCAGAGAGTAGAGTGGATAATGTTGTTTCTTTTTCCACTTATGACAGTATGCATCATGATTATTTTGATGACAAGTTATGGAAATGGGACGATGCTTGCCGGTTATGTGGGAATATCTTTAGGGATGATTGTTGTTGACAGTGTGTTGTTTGTGCTGCTTAGTTATATTTCTGACCGCGAGCGGAAATTGCGTTTGCTTCAGCTGCAGCAGACGCGGGCTCAGGAACGCTTAAAAATGTATCAGGAACTAAATGTTACCAATACATATCACAAAAAGATATTGCATGATTACAGTAATCAGCTGCATTGCATTCAGGGGTTGATGGCGGATCAACAATACGAGAAGGCAAAAGAATATGCACAGAAATTGACAAATGACCTTTGTCAAGGCAGTGATTTTATTGATGTCCATAATACGATCGTGAATGTTGTCTTAAATCAAAAGTATCGTTTGGCAACACAGAAAGGCATCAAAATAATATTTGATATCATGGACTTTTCGGAGATTAAATTAGACGATCAGGATGTTGTGATCTTGCTGTCCAATTTGTTGGACAATGCGATAGAAGCGACTGCGAAAGAAACAGCGCACAAGGTGATCAAGATCAAATTATTAAATAAAAATGATACCGTTATCATTAGTATTAGTAATCGAATAAGTAAACCTGTTAAAATCGTTAATGGAATGATTCAGACATCGAAATCTGATAAAGAAAATCATGGTATTGGACTGAATAATATTATGACAATCGTGAAAAAGTATGATGGCGATGCGAGAATGCGATATAAGGATGGATGGTTTTATTATACGGCTATACTATAATGAAAAGACAGAAGGAGGATAATGATGGAAGAAAGCATGAAAGATTTTGAAACGGAGTTAGAACAATCTTTTCAGGTGATCAAAGAAGGTGATGTGCTGGAGGTAGAGGTCATTGGTATTTCAGAGACAGAACTTACCGTCGATCTGAATTACTATACGGAGGGAATCATTCCGCTTGAGGAATGCAGTGATGATCCTGCATTTTCGATAAAAAATGACTGCAATATAGGCGATCGCATTCAGGCGATGGTCATTGATGCGGAGAATGAAAATGGTGTTGTGATCCTGTCCAAAAAGGCGGCGCACAACCTAATGATATGGGATGAATTGGAAGAAGATTATCAAAATCGTACAGTATTTCAGGTTAAGATCACCGATACGACATCCGGTGGAATTATTGGATATGTGAAAGGGGTACGTGCGTTTATTCCAGCTTCCAAGATCGAGCTGAATTACGTAGAAGATACCTCTGGTTATTTGGGGATGACATTGGAGGCAATGATCATTACTGTGGATAAAGAGGCAAAGAGATTGGTCTTGTCGGCGAAAGAAATTCAAAAAGAGCGTAAGGCAAAAGAATATGTCCAAAAAGTTGGACAGCTTACGGTGGGAGATGTAGTGACCGGAACGGTGGACCGCATCGAATCTTATGGTGTATTTATTACGATTGGAGAGGATCTGACCGGCTTATGTCATATATCGCAGATTACCAATAAGTTTATTAAGTCGCCAAAAGAGATTGTCAAACTGGGCGATACGGTTACTGCGCAGATCATTAAGTTAGAGGGAGACCGCGTTTCGTTGAGCATGAAGGCGCTGACAGAGGACGAAGTCCCAAAGGAAGAAGATGACTATGAGATCCCTAAGGAATTTCAGGCAGATCATGAAGAGGATGCTGATGCCAGTCCGTTTGCAGCACTTTTGAAAGGAATCGAATTGTAACCATAATATGTCAATGAAGAAGGGAAGTGAAACTTGATGAGCATACCACAGTATTTTGAGAATACAGCAATGTTGCATGAGAACACGATGCCGGCAAGAGCCTATTATATTCCGGCATCTGTTCGAATGGATCAATTGGTGAAACATAGAGAAGAATCGGATCGTTTTCAATTGTTAAATGGTAAATGGAAGTTCCGGTTCTTTTCTGATATAGGAGATTTTGAGGCGTTGCTGCCGGAAGAAACGAGTTTGACAGACGTGGCTGCCGGTACGGCTTGGGGTCGTGTCGGGGATCTATTTGAGGAAGATGGACAGATCGATGTGCCGGGAATGTGGCAGATGGCAGGATTTGACAGACATCAGTATACAAACGTCCGTTACCCGTTCCCATTTGATCCACCCTATGTACCACAGGAGAATCCATGCGGTTTGTATGAGCATACATTTGAGTATGAGATGGATCAGAATGCGCCCGAAGTTTTTCTTAACTTTGAAGGGGTAGATAGCTGCTTTTATGTATGGCTGAATGGGGCTTATGTTGGATACAGCCAAGTATCGCATTCTACAAGTGAATTTGATGTAACGTCCTATGTGAAGTCTGGTGAAAACACAATGCGAGTGCTTGTGTTAAAGTGGTGTGACGGTTCTTATTTGGAGGATCAGGATAAATTTCGGATGAGTGGCATTTTTCGAGATGTATATTTGTTGAAACGTCCACAGCGGCATATATGGGATTACCGCATTACTACCCACGTAGAAGGAGCCGCAGCGGCGGTAGATGTACATTGTTTGTTGGCAGGCGGGGATCTTCCGATATATGCACGTATTGAAAATGCGGAAGGTCAGGTCGTCGCAGAGGGAAGCTTGCGTTCGTCAGCCAACAAAGGACAAAAATCAGGTTTGGCAGAAAGCGGTAAAGAGCAGGAAATGTCATTGGATAATCTGGCGATGCCGTATAAAGCACAAGTGCAGTTTTGCATTGAGAATCCGGTGTTTTGGAATACAGAGAATCCGTATCTTTACACGTTGATCTTGGAGACAGAGCAGGAGACGATCGTGGATCGGATCGGTATCCGCACGATAGAAATACGTGATCGTGTGATTTATTTGAACGGACAAAACATTAAGTTTCGTGGTGTGAACCGCCATGATTCTGACCCGGAGACGGGTTATGTGATCGGATTGGAACAGATGGAACGGGATCTGATTTTAATGAAGCAGCACAACGTGAATGCGATCCGAACCAGTCATTATCCAAATGCACCAGTGTTTTATCAATTGTGTGATGAGTATGGATTTATGGTGATCGATGAGGCAGATATTGAGGCGCATGGTCCATTTTTGCTGTACCGAAAAGAGGACAATGAATTTCAGCGGAACGGACGTTGGAGTGAAAAAATTGCGGATGATCCGATGTGGGAGCAGGCAATCGCAGATCGTGTCCGTCTTTTGGTGCATCGAGACGTGAATCGTCCTTGTGTTGTAATTTGGTCTATGGGAAATGAAAGTGCCTATGGATGTAACTTTGAGAAAGCATTGGCATGGACGAAGTCCTTTGATGACAGCCGATTGACGCAGTATGAGAGTGCAAGATATCGTAATTATCATAAAACATACGATTATTCTAATCTGGATCTTTATAGCCGGATGTACCCGTCTCTAGAAGAAATAAAGCAGTATCTCGAACAAGATGGCAGTAAACCGTATTTGCTGGTCGAATATTCGCACAGCATGGGAAATGGACCGGGAGATTTCGAGGATTATTTCCGGATGATTCAGGATAATGATCTCATGTGTGGAGGTTTTGTGTGGGAATGGTGTGACCATGCGGTACGCCATGACGGAAATAGATATTATTACGGAGGAGATCACGGGGAGACGATCCACGATGACAATTTCTGTGTCGATGGGTTAGTTTATCCGGATCGCACACCGCATACGGGATTGCTGGAATATAAAAATGTATATCGACCGGTTCGTGTTGTGTCCTGTAATCCGGACAGTGGAGAGTTGATTCTGCATAATTATCTGGATTTTGATGATCTGCGGGATATGCTTACCATTCGATATGAGATGACTTGCGATGGAGAGCTGATCCGGTCTGGGGAGTTGGAACCGGTATCGGTGCAGCCGCATTGCGATGGTAGAGTTTGTCTGCCGGAAGATTGTACTACATCAGCGAGTGGTGCGATTCCGACACAGGGTAAGGTTTATATTAAGTTGATCTATCAGCTCAATAAAGAACTGCCGCTATTGCAGAAAGGGCATGTGATGGGCTTTGATGAGATCGCGGTAAATAACGCAGAACCGGTGAATCAGTATGTCAAACGGCTTCTTTCTGGTCCGCAAAGTGGGACAAGTAAAGCTGTCGGCGAAGGCTGCTTGGATAGTTCGCAAAATGGGACAGGAAAATTTGTTGGTGAGAGCGGCTTAGGCAGTCCGCAAAATGGGACAGAAAAATCTGTTGGTGAGAGCGGCTTAGACAGTTCGAAAAAAGGGACAGGAAAATCTGTTGGTGAGAGCGGCTTAGACAGTTCGAAAAAAGGGATAGGAAATATATGCGTAGCTGAGAATGCGAGGGAGCTTGTTTTGTCTGCTAGCGTCTTTCGGTTTGTTTATGACAAGAGAACAGGAATGTTTTCTTCCCTGCAGTATAACGGCAAGGAGTACTTAAATCGACCTATGGAAGTAACGATTTGGCGCGCACCGACTGACAACGACCGAACGATACAGCATCGTTGGAAAGCGGCACATTATCATGAAACTTATACAAGGGCGTATGAAACTCGTGTCGAGCAACAGGAACATTTAATTTGCCTTAAGAGCCATGTGGCACTGCTGGCTCCGACCGTACAGCGGATCTTGGACATGCAGATAGAGTGGCAGATCGATGAGGCCGGAGGCATTGCGGTACATTTTACTGCCCAAAAAGATCCGGATTTCTTAGAGCTTCCACGGTTCGGCGTACGGCTCTGTTTGGATCATGCGCTGGAACAAGTAGTATACAGCGGTATGGGACCTCAGGAAAGTTATCGCGACAAGCATCGGGGCAGCAGTCATGGGCGTTATGAAAGCACAGTTACAGCGATGCATGAGGATTATATTTTCCCGCAGGAAAATGGCAGCCATTATGACTGTGACTATGTAGAAGTTCGCTATGGGCAAGCATTACCGGGATTGGTGGTGGCGTCCGCTACACCGTTTTCTTTTAATGTATCGCATTATTCAGCAGAAGAGCTTACGCGAGCGGCACACAATTATGAGTTGCAGGATAGTGGCAGTACCATATTGTGTATTGATTATGCGCAGAATGGAATTGGTTCAAATAGTTGTGGTCCGGAGGTGTTACCACAGTATCGTTTTGAGGAGACGGAATTTACGTTTTCCTTTAAGCTGTTACCTCTGACTGCGGACAAACCGCACAAAAGACGAGTGCGGTATAAGGGGAAATATCCTAAAAAGTTTGAGGAGAAATATAAAGAGCTGCAGCCGGAAAAATATGGGGATATGGTACAACACGTGATAGATAAAGGAAATACTCCAGCGGGAATGCACATTTCTATCATGGTGGAGGAGATCCTTCAGTTCCTCGATATTAAGCCGGGACAGATTGGTTTCGATGCAACGTTAGGGTATGGGGGACATACCAGAGCTATGTTAGAGCGTTTGCAGGGGCAGGGACATATGTATGCGACAGATGTAGACCCGGAAGAATCTGCTAAGACCCGAAAGCGATTGGAAGATCTTGGATTTGGAGAAGATCTGCTTACGATCAAGCTGCAAAATTTTTGCACAATTGATGAGATCGCAGAGGAAGTCGGTGGGTTTGATTTTATTTTGGCAGATCTGGGAGTGTCTTCGATGCAAATCGACAACCCTAAAAGAGGCTTTTCCTTTAAGGTGGATGGACCACTTGATCTGCGGTTAAATCAGCAGAAAGGGATTAGCGCAGCAGAACGTTTGGAGACAATTGGCCGGGATGAACTTGCCGGGATGCTGTACGAAAATTCGGACGAGCCGTATTGTGATGAAATCGCAAAGGCAATCACCGATGTTGTCCGAAAAGGCGGACACATAGACACAACGACAAAGCTGCGTGCATTGATCGAGGAGACGCTGCAGTTTATTCCGGAGAAGGAGCGCAAAGAAACGGTCAAAAAAACTTGTCAGCGAGTTTTTCAGGCACTTCGTATTGATGTCAATAATGAATTCGAAGTGCTGTACGAATTTATGGACAAGCTTCCGGGAGCATTGAAACCGGGTGGACGTGCAGCAATCTTAACATTTCATTCCGGTGAGGACAAGCTTGTTAAGAAAGCCTTGAAACAGGGATATAAAGCAGGAATTTATGCAGAGTATGCAAGGGATGTGATCCGTCCAACGGCACAGGAATGTACGAGAAATCCGCGGGCACGGTCAACCAAGATGCGCTGGGCGGTGAAGGCAGATCACTTACTCCAGTGAAGAAATGTCAACAGAAACCAATAAGGTAATGCAAAGCGTGGAGGTTCTGCAGAACACGATGAACGAATTTCAGGTGTAGGCTGAATTGCATTATGTTATAAAGGAAGGATGGTATATTGCTATGTTACATCAAATGTTTAAGAGTGTGATTGATCAAGATCGTGCAGCAGTAGTAATCTGCGATACAGAGCATACGATCGTGTATATGAATCCGGCAGCAGTGCAGAATTATGCAAATCGTGGTGGAGCGGAATTGGTTGGAAAGAGTCTGCTTGCCTGCCACAACGAGCGATCAAATGAAATGATCCGTAAAATAGTATCTTGGTTTGCGGACAGCAAAGAACACAATATGATCCATACATTTTACAATGAAAAGCAAAATAAAGACGTGTATATGGTGGCATTGCGGGATGAGGACGGAGAGTTGCTCGGCTATTATGAAAAGCATGAATTTCGTAATAAAGAAACAGCGAAAATGTATGATTTTGAGCAGTCGTTAGTGTGAAAACCTGTCTTTAATTTATAGGGTACAAGCAAACCTGTCTTTAATTTATTATAGGGTATAGGAAGGGCATCTCTGAAAGAGATGCCTAATATTAATAACTCAAACTTTGTACTTCAAAAATAATCATGTCGTCGCATATTGCTGACATGATAAGCAATATGCGACCTGACAGAAACTTTGGATGCGGATCTGATTCATGCAGAAGGAGATGTTCTTGGATTGGGGAGTTTTACGCATATTATCAGTGGTTTTACGGCATCCCCAGCGTGAAGGTCGTTGAAAGGGTACCGGTGGAATTTTTAAAAAAGGCATATTTCGGGCTTCATGATCTAGAACTAGAATTGGCGGTCAATAAAGTTGGGGGAATACAATGAATTCCCCCGATTTTTTCTTTGATTTGATTCAATACTGACTAATATCCGCCACATTTTGTTACGAATATCATCAATAGTTCCGTTACTTTTAGAGAATGATGTCTTGTTGAGATTGTCATTCAAAGACAAGGAAAATTATTGTAGATGATCAAGAATCCGCTGTACCTCGTCTTCGGAGAGCAATAATTTTTCAGCAATCTCCGGCACAGTTAGATGGAAATCATGTGCAAGAAGCTCAATCTTGCCCTCGATTTTGCCTTCTTGAAAACGTTCTTGGTATTCCTGTTGCAATGTCATATAATCACGCCTCCAATCTTCGTTTTGGCGAACGGACTGCACAGCATTCTCAAGCTCTCTTGTGAATGTATCAGATGCACCCTTGCCCTCGATATAGTCTAATATCCGTTTCATTTCGGGACTGACATCATCAATAGTCCCTTTTGTGTTTAAGACTATCTTAACGGCATCATCATTCAAAGTCAATGAAGTATTTTCTTGGCAGGTATTGCAAAATGTATAAATGTGTCGTCCTTCGCCAAATGGATCAAATGTACAGATAAATATAACATAGCTTTTTTTCAGATTGCAGTAACTTTCGCCTTTGTTTAATATGTTTAAATCGATCATTCCTTGATAATATCGCATGCGCTTTGGTAAATCCTTCTTGTGAGTAGTCTGCATTTCTAAATTGAAAACGGTATTTTGATCATCCTCGACATAGACATCCAGACGAACCCCTTTTGCGTTAGCAGACAGATCAATGGCTTTTTGGGATTCCGGGTATACAACTTTGCGAATTTTAATTTTGAGAATAGCTTCCAAGAATGGTTTTACGTATTTAGGATTGCGCATGACCATGCCAAACATGAAATCATCTTTAAGCTCCAGTTCATCATAGTTTTTTGCTTTTCTTGGCATTATATCAACCTCCTTATGCTTTTTGATAAAACTACATCTAATGTTTCATAAGTGATAGCATACCAGTTGTCGGCAGATAATACCATTGGTATGTTGCATAAATATATAATATTAAATTATACATATATGAAAAAATTTTATAAAGAAAAGTCATAATTATACAGAGTGCATAATTCGCCAAGTGCGTAATTGTGAATTGTGTATAGATTGCTTGACAACATATGATATGATGCAGAAAATGAACTGTCGTTGATGAAGAGTGATGAGGTGGTCGAGGTTAGTGATAAAACAACCAATTCTTCTTTGCTCATCCTCTGAAGTTGGCAGATCAATCTCCAAATTTGAAAGGTCATTTGAGTTTATTGCCGGATAACTGGTACCTGTACAACTATCCAAAACAACCTTTACAAAACTGTCTGTTTGCAAAAAACACATAAGAAACTCTGCATCTATTTTAGGTCTCATATGCGCATACCCAGTAGAGAAAACATAGTTATTATCAGGCTTTGTAAATAATTATTTCTCTGATACGGTCTTACAGTCTGAAAAAACACATCACCTGTCTGTGCTAATCGCTGAGCTCTCGAAGACGCTGTTCCCAAGTAGTTGCACATAATACCATATCAGAAACTGAACAGACCCTCAGAAGATAATTTTATCTAATTTTTGATACTTATCATAACGATATGTTTAACAGTTGTGTCTATGTTTAGAGAAAAAGGCTTGCCTTATACAAGAAAAGCACCTCCGAAGAGATGCTTAACTTTCGCCATATAGCCATTATACCGATATCAACCAGTCAATTAAATTAATGGACTTGATACCATCATAAGAGGAATCCATTCCGGGATTTAGGGACAAAACAATTTTCTCATAGTTGTCACTGATCTTTTGGAGTGGAGCCAGTTCTCGTTTGCGGACATCTTCGCTTGTCATGGCTTCTGTGACTTGAACATACATTTTGTCGTTAGTATTCGTTGCGATAAAATCCACCTCAGAGTTATCAATTTTACCAATAGAGACATCGTAGCCGCGTCGAAGCTTTTTTAGGAGAACAGGGTCAGTGATTCTTTTTTGTCCTTTGTGATTTTCTCGTTCCAATATATCTCTCATGATCACAGTAGAGTAAATACCTTCAAGCAATACCAATGCCGTGTTCCCTTAAATGTAGGGTCATTAGCTTAAGCAGACTGGATTTGCCACATCTACGGATTCCGGTAACAACTTTTACCGGCCCGGTATCTTGAAATGCTAAAATTTTATTCAAATATAAATCTCTATTTTTGAGTTGATGTGTATCAATCATTTGCCATACCTCCTCTTAAATGTTATTTTCGTTTGCTCTGTATGTTATGTAAAATAATTATAGCGTAAATGTGGTTTATGAAGAAAGTTTATGCACTGAAATGCAAAAACTATATAAAATTATTTTTTTATGCACCGTAAAGGGGAATGGTTTTATATTAAAGATCTACATGAAAAAAATAGAGGTATCGGATTGTATAAAATAGGAAATGCTAATATAGTGACTTTCGTTGCGCAATCTAGAGCGTTGCTGAGATAATTGCAACACGCAAAGAATTGGGGTTGTGTAAAAAATAAATAGTGTTTTTTGCAAATCGAATGTCATCAATGTGCATTTGATTTGGAGTTTGTAGAAAGGAAGGTAAATTAGTATGGGAAATCAAGTAGAATCATTAAAAAAATATTTAAGGCGTTTGGGCGCTGGGGAGGATTTAGAAAAAGTAAGAAAGGATTTTGCAGTCGAGTTTCAAGATGTCGATGCAACAGTAATCATAAAAGCAGAACAGGAAATGTTGGCAGAGGGAACACCTTTGAGTGAGGTACAAAAATTATGCGATGTCCATGCCGCATTGTTTCATGGAGCAACCCGCGAGGAAAAGATTGCTAATGCAGAAAGGGAAGTAAATGCAGCGATGATCCGAGAAGAGCGCACAACGAAAACACAAAAATTGATAGAACAAAAAGGTCATCCGCTGTACACCTTTACCAAGGAAAATGAGGCGTTGGCAGGCTTGCTGGATCAGATAAAAACAGCTGCCTGTGCTGAAGATGTTACGCAAGATCTGCTTGGGTCTCTTCGTGATATTTCAATACATTATGCCAAAAAAGGCGATCTGCTTTATCCTCATTTGAATGTACAATATGGAATATCCGGGCCATCTAATGTTATGTGGACAGTTGATGATGAGATTCGCGATGAGATTTCTGCGTTGTTAAAGGATAAACAGTACGACAAAAAATGGTACGAGAGATTGTTGGCAGTTGTCCAGCGGGCTGAGGAAATGATTTACAAAGAAGCCAATATCTTGTTCCCAAACTGTGCTGCAAATTTTACCGAGGAAGAGTGGATCGGTATTTATCACGATCAAAAAGATTATGCCGATTGCCTTGGCGTAAAGGCTGAAATCTGGGAAGATGCAGAGAGCAATAAAAAAATATCGGAGGCCTCTTTTTCAGATTCAGAAATCATTATGCCAGGTGGACATCTGACCGTAGAACAATTAACAGCACTCTTAAACACTATTCCGCTGGAGATCACATTTGTTGATGTTCATAACATCAACCGTTTCTTCAATGAAGGGTCAAAGGATTTTAAGCGACCTGCAATGGCAATCGATCGAGAAGTATTTTCGTGCCATCCACCAAAAGTGGAAACCAAAGTGCGCAGGATCATTGAGGAATTTCGTGCAGGAACACTGGACGAGGTGCCGATTTGGATGGAAAAGAACGGTAAATGTATGCTGGTACGATACATCGCAGTTAGAGACACCCAAAATAATTATCTGGGAACTTTGGAACTTGTACAGGATATGGATTTTGCAAAAGAACATTTCTCATCTAAAAAGAAGGAATAAACTTGCATGGATGAAAAAACAAACCTTGTTGAGGTTAAATTGAGATTGACTTTGTATTGTATAAGTATGAAATAAAAAGG
>ERZ779892.2572-NODE-2572-length-13917-cov-3.001803_pt1 | contig 13917 bp, 12 predicted proteins | sample MGYA00511552_ERZ779892 | MGnify/ENA primary metagenome ERZ779892 (study PRJEB29588, sample SAMEA2154561) | human gut metagenome | biome: human gut; feature: human-associated habitat; material: faeces | place: Denmark | collected 2008/2010 ... | reverse complement strand
GCGCCTCGAACGTGTTCCGTATGCCCCCGTTGGGAAAGGACGAGGCATCGGGTTCCTGCTGCACAAGCAACTTGCCCGAAAATTCCTCCATCATCCCGCCTTTGCCATCATGTTCCACGAAAGCGTCATGCTTCTCTGCCGTGCCTTCCGTCAAGGGTTGGAACCAGTGGGTATAGTGCGTCACCCCCAATTCTTCGGCCCAACGCTTCATGCCCGAAGCCACCTCGTCGGCCACGCTGCGGTCCAAAGCGGCACCATGGTCCATGGCATCCACCAACCTCGCATATACGGTACTGGGCAAATACTTGAACATCTTCTCACGGCTGAACACATATTTACCGAAATATTCGCTGGGTCGTTCCGCCGGAACGGTCACTTCTTTCGCTTTCGCATGGAAAGCACTCTCTACAACTCTGAATCTTAATTCTGACATAATCACCTAAGTATTTTGATTTTCATATTATTCTTGCCTGTTACGGACTGTCTTACAAATCGTAGGCAGATTCACCGTGTTCGTAAATGTCAAGCCCTTCTTCTTCCACTCTCTTGTCCACACGAATGCCCACCAGCTTGTCCACTACCTTGAACAGCACGAAGGTCATCACCGCACTGAACACCATCGAAATGACCGTGGCCGCAATCTGAATCCACAACTGGTTCCAATCCCCGTAGAGTGCACCCTGCACACCACCTTCACCGGTCACGAACTGCGTGGCAAAAACACCGGTGAGCACAGACCCGATGATGCCGCCTACCCCATGCACGCCAAAGGCATCGAGGGCATCGTCATAACCGAACTTGGGCTTCACGACAGCCACCATCCAGAAACAAACGGCCGAGGTTATCAAACCGATGAACAGCGCACCGACCAGATCTACCGAACCGGCTGCCGGCGTAATGGCCACCAAACCGGCCCCGGCTCCGGTACAAGCCCCTACCGTAGTGCATTTCTTGTTGACCACCCAGTCAATGGCTGCCCAAGTGACCGCTGCCATGCACGTGGCGATATGCGTCACCAAAAACGCGTTGGCCGCCAGACCGTCGGCCGCCAAGCCGCTTCCTGCATTGAACCCGAACCAACCCAGCCAAAGCAATGCCGTGCCTAAAAAGACAAAAGGAATGTTGTGCGGAGTAATGGGACGGCCCGCCCTGTAATCCTTACGACGGCCGACCATAAGCGCCATCACCAATGCGGCTACGCCGGCATTGACATGTACGACCGTACCGCCGGCGAAATCAAGCGCGCCGTCTTCACCCAGGAAACCGCCGCCCCATACCCAATGAGCCATAGGCATGTAGACCAGTATGCTCCACAACACCGTGAAGCACAAGAAACCGGCGAACCTCACACGTTCGGCGAATGCACCGAGAATCAAAGCCGGCGTAATCAGGGCGAACATGCACTGGAACATTACGAACAGCATTTCGGGGATACCGGTCGCCGTCAGCGTATCCAGGCCGATGCCGTTCAACATCACCTTGTCGAATCCCCCGATGCCGTATTTGAAGAAACCGCTGCCTTCATATCCGGTGCCGAAGGCAAGGCTGTAGCCGAAGACCACCCACAAGATGCTGACCACCCCGGTTATGGCCAGGCTCTGCATTACCAGGCTCAGCATATTTTTCTGGCGCACAAGGCCGCCGTAGAACAAGGCGATTCCGGGAATCGTCATCATAAACACCAAAAGGGTTGCCACTATCATCCAAGCCGTGTGACCTGAATCCAATATCACTGATGTATCCATAATTTTACTTTTTTATCATTCAACCATCTTTTTAACCTTGGCGGGAACCGTCCCGCCTCACTTCTCTTGTTCTGCATTGTAAAGCGCGATGTCGCCGCGCTCTCCCGTACGGATCCGTATGGAATCCTCGACCGGAATGATGAAGATGCGCCCGTCGCCGATTTCGCCCGTATAAGCGGCTTTCGTCACGGCTTGCACGGTCTTCTCCACATTCTTGTCGCGCACGACGATGGACAGCAACATGCGCTCGATAGAACTGGTATCGTAGGCCACCCCACGGTAAATACGCGCCTCAAGCATCTTGCCCACGCCCCTCACTTCGTAATACGAGAACCATTCGATGTCTGCCGCCAACAAGGCGTCCTTCACGTCGTCGAACTTCGTTCTCCGAATAATCGCTTCGATCTTTTTCATAATTATCCCCTTTCTTTTATTGATTCTATCCTCTCTTTTTATGTTATCCTTTCAAACAATCTTATTTACCCCTTACAAAACATACCTTCTGGGATCTATCACATTTCTGTTATGCTTAAAAACTGAGTCCTGCCGTAAAATAGGCATTCTCGGACGCCGGATTCCATGTAACCTGGGCAAACAAGGGCAAGACAAACGAGTCGGTCACCCGTATCTCCTTGGCCGCCCGCAAGGCTACCTCGGACACGGCAAAGCCCGAACTGCCGCCATTGTAGAAAGAGGTCTCCCACGGGGTGGCGCCCACCGTGGCATCCCAGTCCAAACCGCCCAAGCGGAAAGGAGCGGAAAACGAGAAATAAGAAGAGTAGGCCCGCTTGCCGTCTTTCTTCAGCCCGTCGTTGCCGCAGATGTTCGTGTACCAGTTCACGGCCAGGAAGCCGAAGTCATACCCCACCTGCGCTTCGTAGACATGCAACGTGGAATTGCTGCCGAAATGGAAATACTTCCCGCCGATGTCGGCACCCGTCTTGAAATTCGTCCCCTTGCTGAAACTGTAATCGGTGACCGACACACTGAAACCTTTTACGGCATAACCCAAGGTCAAATCGAACTCTTTGGCATATCCGCTGCCCCAAGAGGCCGAACCCCACGCCGTAAGCGAAAGACCTTTCCAGGAAAGCGAAACGGAAGGCTGTATGCTGACATCGCCCAACTCTTTCCCGCGCCAGATATAACTGCTCACCAGATCCGCCCCCACGGATGCCTCGACTTTGTCTTGCCCTTCTGCGACCACAGGGAATGCCACTGCCGCCGCCCATAGGAACATGGTTTTCTGAATCTTCGTTTTCATTCTTCTCACCTTGTCTAATTACACATTATTGTCAAACACTTCCCTGCGCATGGAAAATTTCTTTTTAAAGCAAAACCACTTAATAAGCAAGCAATTTGCTTTTGTTTTATGCAAAGTTATATCTTTTTGATAACTCAATAAGCAAATATGGTATCCTTTTTACAGAACAAGCCTAACCATGTTTCGATTTGTCAGTATTTACATGATAAAACCTTTTAAATTATAATCACACATACCGAAATCCTCGTATTTTTTCACCGACATAAAACCTTTGAAAACTTATCTACCGGAAATGCCCATGCTCTTAAGGCCTGTACTTCCACATATTATTGGAAGAGATTTCATAATCCGCCCTACGCATTTTACAAATTGTCAAAACGTCAAGCCGACCACTGCGAGAATCGCCCATATCCCCTCCGCCGCCGACAGACACGAAAAAAACGAAATCTCGCGCATCGGACTTTTATCCCAATGACAACTTATATCCGTCTTTCGTGCACACGCTGACAGACGAAAAAGCCATTGAACCGCACACCGTCCACCGGCACGTAAGCTTCATCCCCGAATTTGCTGACATCCTGATTTCCATATCCGTCACTCGAACAGCCCCCAACAAGAGAAAAAAACGGGGAAAAGGCCTCGTTTCTTTCCCGAAACAAGACATTTTTACCTCTATTTCAGTACATACCCGTAGCAACAAGAGGAGAAAAAAAATTTTTCTTCCTGCGATTGAAAAATCACTCTCTTGAGATTAAAACGCATATATACAGAAAAAGGCCGCATATATGCAGCCTAAAACTTATATTTATTCAAAACCCGCGTTTTTCCGTCTCATTTTATCCGGTTTTCACTTCACAGAAAAGAGGAAAAATCTGTCATTCGGCAATAAAAACGAGAACAAACGCGGCAATTTGTCAGTTTTTGTTATCCCTCGGAACAAACCGGCCATCCCGAAGGTAAAAGAAACTGTGCCGGAAGACCTATACAAGTATTCCGGCACAGCCTTATCGGATGTTTCTTATCAGAAATAGAAACCTAATCCTAACTTCAAACCGACCTTACTTCCGTCTGAGAAGTCATTCAGACTCATGTGGTAATACACAGCCGGCTCTATCGTGATGAAACGGTTCACGAAAAAGGCATATCCCACTTCGGGACACAACTGCAAATTATTCACGCTCTTGGTGGCATGCTCATACTGCAAACCAAGGCCCATATAAATGCCGTTCTGCGTGAAATAATAACGCCCGCCTACTCCCATCTGGAAATGGTCGGTATAACGCGTATGATCATACCCTAATTTACCATAGAGCATCCACGCGCTCTGCACGAAATAACCGCCCGTGAAATCCAGACCGAAATTCAATTTCTCGCTAGAACTATAGGATAATCCCAAACTCGTAGTGGATGCCGCCACATACGTAGTACCCTTTTCAAATTGTGCCTTCGCACCAATTGCCGCCATCATCAGCAGCAAGGACAGCATTAACTTTCTCATATTATCTTTTTTCTTGATTAATATTCACATCTTGCCCGCGTTTGTCCGCCAATTTTTCCCGCCGCCGGTAAAGATACCACAACGCTACCAGAATCACGGCATTCAAGGCCATCGTAGCCCAAATATGCCGGCTGCTCATATCCGTACGGGGGATGAAATAAGCATATACCGCTACGGAATATAAAGTAAATCCCAACAAGATAACGGTGGATTTCCGGAACCGTCTTCTTTTCATACCCTTGTCTTTTTAAATTGTAAATACCATTTCATGAACATTCCGAATAAGAGTACAGCCACCCCTCCCCCGACTGCGCAACTCAACACGTAGGACAACCCGAATCCTTCGGGAGCCACCAGTATATAGGTCGTACAGACAGCCGTCATGAACAATGCCGGAAACAGGGTCACATAAAACGTCTTTCCTTTCCGCGCAAGCCATACGGTAACCGCCCATAATGTAAAGATAGACAAAGTTTGATTAAACCACGCAAAATAGCGCCACAATATATCAAAGTTGATATTCATTAACACTGCGGCGATGACAAACAAAGGCAATGAAATAATCAAGCGGCGCAAAATGGTGTCTTGCCTGTAATGCAGGAAATCGGAGGCTATCAGACGTGCGCACCGGAAGGCCGTATCACCGGAAGTGACAGGGGCCGCCACCACACCGAGTATCGCCAACACGGCTCCCGCCGTCCCCATCCAATCCTGACAAATGGCATTGACCACAATGGCGGGATTGGATTTTCCCGACGGCGACATCAGTTCGGCCAACGCCTCATAACTGCCTGCAAACTTAATGGCCGCAGCCGCCCATATCAAAGCCACCACGCCCTCTGTTATCATGGCACCGTAGAACACGCGCCGCCCCAGCTTCTCGTTCTTCATGCAACGCGCCATCATCGGGCTTTGAGTGGCATGGAAACCGCTGATGGCTCCGCAGGCAATCGTGATAAAAAGCATGGGAAATATGGAGAGATTCTTATCGGGATGATGGCTCTCGAAAGCCGATGTAATCTCGGGCATCCAACCGTCGTGGGTGAAAATGCCGACCAACACGCCGACGGCCATAAACAACAAGGCCACGCCGAAAAGAGGGTAGATGCGTCCGATAAGGGTATCGATGGGCAGCAAGGTTGCCAACACGTAATACACGAAAATCACCACGCTCCAAAACAAAGCGGAACCCCATACGCCCCAGTCTCCGGTCATGGAAGCCAACAACCCGGCGGGTGTGGTGACAAATACCGTGCCGACCAAGACCATCAGAATCAGGGAAAAAACTCGCATCACCAAGCGGATGCCCGCCCCCAGTTCGTCGCCCACCACTTCGGGCAGGCTGGCCCCGTTCTTCCGCAGGGAAATCATGCCGGACAGGTAGTCGTGTACCGCCCCGCCGAATATGCATCCGAACACAATCCACAAATAAGCCGCCGGCCCGTAAAGGATACCCAGAATTGCACCGAATATAGGTCCCGTCCCGGCAATGTTCAGAAACTGGATGAGATAGACTTTCCACGTAGGCATCGGTGTATAATCCACACCGTCAGCCATCGTATAACAAGGTGTCTTTCGGGAGGCATCCGCCCCGAATACTCTTTCGACAAAGGCGCCGTAGACCGCATAGCCCAATACCAGAAGCACCAATGCCGTAGTGAATGTTATCATATCAGGTTATCAATTAAATTACGCAAAAATAATAAATTGTATCGTAAACCATGGCATTTGTCCCCGAAACTTTCATTTTATACCCCGAAAAGCTTAACTTTGCATCTGATAAAGCTGCATACACCTACATGAAAAGATATATCTTCTCCTTATATATATGTATCACCGGCTGCCTGGCGGCAATGGCCACGCAACGTTTCGCTCCATTGTCCTCCCCCAAACGGGAAACCCGGGCCGTGTGGTTGACCACGTTCAGTAGTTTGGACTGGCCGAAGAACAAAGCTACATCCCCGGCCGGCATCAAGGCACAACAGGATGAACTGTGCCGCATCCTCGACCGGCTCAAGGAAGTGAACATCAACACCGTGCTGCTGCAGACCCGCGTGAGGGGGAGTGTCATCTATCCTTCGGCCATCGAACCGTGGGACGGCTGCCTGACCGGCACTCCGGGACGTGCGCCGGGATATGACCCCTTGGCCTTTGCCGTCCGGGAATGCCACAAACGAGGGATGGAACTGCATGCGTGGCTTGTAGCCATACCTTGTTTCAAGATATCCGCTGCCACACGTATGGGAAACCGTTCCGTACTGAAAACCCATCCCAAACTTTGCGTACGCCATGGAGACAGTTGGTATCTCGACCCGGGGCAACCGGAGACCGCCGACTATCTGGCTTCCCTCTGCCGTGAAATAGCTGCGAACTATGACGTAGACGGCATCCATTTCGACTATATCCGTTATCCGGAAAACGCGGCGAAATTCAACGATGCGAGCTCTTACCGCAAATACGGCAAGAGGCAAAACAAGGCCGACTGGCGTCGCGACAACATGACCCGCTGTGTACGGACGATGTATCGGGCCGTGAAAGCTGCCAAACCTTGGGTCAAGGTCAGCTCTTCGCCCGTGGGCAAATTCAGCAACCTGAGCCGCTATCCGTCCTATAACTGGAATGCCTACTCTGCCGTGCATCAGGATGCACAGGGCTGGTTGCGTGAAGGAATACAAGACATGCTGTTCCCGATGATGTACTTCCGGGGCAATCATTTCTACCCTTTCGCTATCGACTGGAAAGAAAACGACTACGGCCGACCGGTCGTCCCGGGATTGGGCATCTACTTTCTCAGTCCGCAAGAAAAGGACTGGCCGCTGGAGGATATTACCCGTGAGTTGTATTTCACGCGGTCTTTAGACCTCGGAGGACAGGCATTCTTCCGTTACGCGTATCTGAACGACAACCACAAAGGCTTGTTTGATTTCCTGAAAGACGTATATTACCCCTTCCCGGCACTGCCATCGGCTTGTAACAGCCAGGACAGTATCCCACCGGAACGTCCGGGAAATTTGCACAAAAGCCGGGAAGCGCAAACGTATGTGCTCCGATGGTCGCCGTCTGTCGATAATCTATGTGGAAAAGATGTGAGATACAACGTGTACGCTTCACAGACCTCTCCCGTGGACATCGCTTCCGCACGAAATCTTATTGCCGTGAATGTGGATTCTTGCAGCCTTCCCATCAACGAGGAATTCTGCGCCCTCAACGGCATCAGTTTCGCGGTAACGGCCATAGACCGTTTCGGAAATGAAAGCGAACCGGCACGGCTCCCGTCCGGATGGTCCGACAAACCGACCCTCTCAGGGCGGTTCCTCCCGCACGACTCGCAGACCTTGGACATCCCTGAACAGGACAGCCCTTACGTAGCGGTTGTAGATGCGTACGGGCGTATCGTCAGTACGGCACCTTACAGCCGCCGTGTCCGTATCGGGCATTTAGCCAAAGGACTGTACGAAATCAGAACCTTAGCCAAGAAAGGACGCTCAAAACACATCGGATATTTTATCAAATAATTCGACCGTCTTATGAAAACAGTCAGACTTATCACCTGTGACGGAGCCTTTCAAGCCCGTTTGATTCAGGGGGCGTTGGAAAACGAAGGCATCGCCTCCGTCCTGCACAACGAAAACACGTCCAACATCCTGCGCGGATTCACTCCCACGATTTCCGGAGTGGATATTTTCGTGTATGAAGACGACTATGAACGTGCCATGGCCCTGCTCGAACGCAACCAGATGATACCGGAACAATTAAAATACTGCCCCTGCTGCCATTCGCCCCACATCAAGTTCGTATTGAAAAAGTCTCATAGTTTCAGGGCGTTCATGGCCGCCATATTCAGTATCCTGGCCGGCGCACCTCCGGGCACGACGCATTGGGAATATGTATGCAAAGACTGTGGGGCGCACTTTGAAACGCCCGTGGCACGACAAAGAAAAGAGACACAAGACACCACCACACCCGACACAAAATGAACATCAGACCTGCACAATTCACCGATATGCCCGACATCATGGGCATATTCGACCACGCCCGGAAATTCATGAGGGAAAACGGAAACCCCTACCAATGGACAGACGGTTATCCTTCGGAAGAACTCATGGAAACGGAAATCCGACAAGGACACTGCTTCGTCTGCGAAAACGAAACGGACGGCGTGGTAGCCACATTTTGCTTTTCGGTGGGAAACGACCCTACCTATTCTCATATCGAAGGGAAATGGCTGAATGAGGCTCCATACGGTGTGATTCACCGCCTGGCATCCAACGGAAAGGCCAAAGGTATCGCCCGGCAATGCATCGCATGGTGTTTTGCCCGACACCACAATTTACGCGCAGACACCCACGCTGACAACCTCATCATGCAAAACCTGTTAAAGACCAACGGATTCCGGGAGTGCGGCATCATTTATACCCGTCAGTCACCGCGCATCGCTTATCAAAAGGTCACGGATGCCGCTCCATCCGGATTCCAAGCATAACGCCGCATATCCACGTTTCCGTTTCTTCTGAAAGCCACACCTTCGGCTTCCAGCAATGCTTTCTGTTCCGGCCAGGACGGAACAAGGCGTCCACAGCCATTCACCACCCGGTGGCAGGGAAGGCCTAGCGCATCCGGTACGTTACGCAAAGCCCTACCCACCAAACGGGCATGTTGGGGAAAGCCGGTCAGAACGGCAATTTGCTTATACGTCGCCACCCGACCGGCCGGAATCTCTTTCACGACGCTATACACATCCTGATAAAAAAGGGAAGTATCTACCATGCAATCTGCAACAGTTATCTGCTATCATCTGATGTTTCACTCTCACAATAAAGTGTACGATACCGAATCCACGTCTCTACTGTTCGTCCCCACCATGAAGGTGAAGTCGCCTTTCTCCACCACAAAATTCATCCGATTATCATAAAAGCCTAACTGCTCGTCCGTAATATCAAACACGACCTCCTTGCTCTCTCCCGGCTTCAAGGCTATTTTCTCAAAGCCCTTCAATTCTTTGACCGGACGGGTTATAGAAGCAGCCTCATCTCTCACATACAATTGCACGACTTCCTCTCCCTCATAGCGTCCGGTGTTCTTCACTTCCACTCTCACACGTGCGTGTACCTTCCCGCCATCGCCTGGAAGTACCTTTAAGGCTGAATACTCAAAAGTGGTATAAGATAAGCCGAACGCAAAAGGATAGGCCGGTTCGGAGGGTATGTCAATGTACTTGGCACACCACCCGCTGTTCGCATAAGGACGTCCCGTACTTTTATATTGGTAATACAAAGGAAGCTGTCCCAGATGCGAAGGAAAGGTCATCGGCAATTTACCGGAAGGATTATAATCTCCCCACAACACGTTGCAAATGGCCGGTCCGGCCTCACTGCCCAACCACCACGTACACAAAATAGCCAGTGCCTGCTGACGTACCTCGTTGAAAATCACGGGACGACCGCACATCATCAATACAATCACCGGCTTACCTGTTTTTACCAATTCCGTCACCAACCGCTGCTGCTGTTCCGGAATAGATATGTCTCCTTTGGAAGTCATCTCTCCGCTCTCCCCCGAACGTTCGCCCATGGCCACGACAACAACATCAGCACGGCGGGCAGCCTTTAGCGTTCCTTTTAAATCTTTAATTTCATTACTTTCCAAATCATAGCCCTCGTGAAAGTCTACCTCCACACCACGCTCTTGCATGGCTTCGTAAAGTGTTACCACCTTACTCTCGTCGGCACACGTCCATGAGCCGCACATGTCCTTCTGCGACTTGGATAAACCACCAATCAACGCCACGCGTCTCACCGATGAAGCCAAAGGCAACACTGCTCCCTCATTCTTGAGCAACACCACAGAGCGCTCCGCCATATAGCGTGCCTCCCGGCGCGACCGCTCCGCTCCGATGACAGTACGCTCCCGTTCTTCATTGCAATAACGGAAAGGGTCGTCAAATAGGCCCAACTTATATTTCTGCTCCAAAATACGGCGGACAGCATCGTCCAGCAAAGCCTCCGGCACTTTCTTTTCGCGAACCAGATCTGCCAAGTTTTGGGCATAACATTCCGACACCATCTCCATATCCAAACCCGCCATGATGGCCTTATTGGCGGCTTCCTTCTGATCCTTGGCATAACGATGGTTAACCATCTCTCCCACAGAACCCCAATCGGACACAACGAACCCTTGGAAACCCCACTTTTCTTTCAAAAGACCACGCAACAAATCTTCGTTACCGGTACACGGGCGATTCTCGAAATCATTGAATGCACTCATGACCGTAGCCGCTCCGGCTTCTACACCAGCCTTGTAGGGTGGCATATAGAAATTGGCAAAATGCCCCCAAGACATGTCCACACTATTATAATCCTTTCCGGCCACCACCGCCCCGTAACCCACAAAATGCTTGATACAAGCCAAAATCGTACTGTCGGCCGACAAGTCATCACCTTGCAAGCCACATACACGGGCTGCGGCCACTTTAGCACCATAATAAGGATCTTCGCCCGCTCCCTCCATGACACGTCCCCAACGGGCGTCCCAACCGATATCTACCATCGGGGCAAAAGTCCAATGCAATCCGGCTGCTGCTGCCTCCCGTGCGGAGCACCTTGCACCCATTTTGATAGCCTCCAAATCAAAGCTTGCCGCCTCAGCTAACGGCAACGGGAAGCCGGTGCGGAAACCATGAATGACATCCATACCGAAAAGCATGGGAATCTTAAGACGCGACTTCATGGCCGCCTCTTGAAACTTACGGGTCTCTTTCACGCCGCAAACGTTCAACATGGAACCCAACAGTCCCTTGCCGACCTCCTCAGTACGGCTTATCTGCGTATTGTCCGGCCCGGTAGCGAAACCTCCTGAGCACTGGCTCAACTGTCCGACTTTCTCTTCCAGCGTCATTTTCTCCAAAAGAGAAGATATGAAACGTTCCATTTCGATATCACCTCCGGCTGCAGACATCCCCACGGGACTTAACATTCCGGCCACACATAACCCAATAAAAAAGTTTTTCATGATTCGATATTTATATATAACATAATCACACCACAGCCACGGCAAGAAGCCGGCGGCATAGGCTCATCCTACGATATATTTACTCTTGGGCAGATAAGAGAGCAATTTTGTCAACACATAGCAAATCGCATAAATCAAGATACCGGCCACCAAAATGGTACCGGGCGTATTGAAATGCGGTGCCACATGAGGGTACACAAGGTTCAACACCATATAATGTGCAAGATACATTCCATAGCTCAACTTTGAAATGGAGAAGATGCCACGGTAGAGCCACCCGCTGCCCCAGTTAATCTTTTTGAATACGATAAAGAGGGCGAAAGTCATCATCGCCACATTAGGCGTACAAAAACGCCAAGGCTGTTCCACCACAAACGGGTCTGAACTCACGGAAGAAAGATGATAGAACGCACCGACCGAGAAAGCATATCCTATCAAGAATACAGGCACGGCCACAGCGAGCGTCTTGCGCAGACTCCAGTCAATGTAGGTACGGACGTAATGTGCCATCAACAGAAAACCGATATAACCGGCATTGTAATACAAGATGTGGAAATCATTCCAACTGCATTCTCCGTAAATCTCTCCGCCCGGCACACAAAGCTTCACGTAATGCCAGAATGTAGTGAGGAACCAAAGTCCCAAAAAGAAAAGCTCCTCCTTACGACCTACTTGCTTCAACCAAGGAGACAAAATCGGCATAAAGAAATAAACCCCTATCAACATGTACACAAACCAGAGATGTATGGCGTTGGACGGGAAATTGTAGAGGAACGTGAGCAAGTGGGTTTTCGCGCCGTCCCAACCGTGACCGCCCCACAACAAGGGTAAAAAGGCATAAAGAAGCCCCCAGACGATAAAGGGAATGCACACACGGGTGAAGCGGCGTTTGAAAAAGACCGGTGTACTGTCCTTCAACGGAACCAGAAGATAGGCCGATGCCATGATGAACAGCGGCACGCAAGGACGCAGAGAACTGTCGATGAAAGAAATCCACCAACGGTCGGCATTGCTGGAGAAACTGATACCGTCCAGATTGAAATAAAAAGCCTCGCACACATGTACGAGAATGACCATAAAGCATGCGATGGCACGCAGATAGTCCAAAAATACAATTCGTTTTGTTTCCATAAAGCGTTTTTTCAGCTATTAGAAGCCGTTTTCGGTTGATTAGAAAGATTCATAAAATAGAGATGCAAAGTTAACAGTTATCCACTCCCCGCCCCCACTTGCAGGGCAATAAAAAAACTTAAAACTCATTTTTTTCCACTCTTGGGGGAGACCCACAACGCCGCCCGGTAATGTGCGGAGGGGGTCACCGGAACCAACGGCAAATATCCCTGAAGGAGTTTTCCCTTCCGTAAGCATAACGGATGATCTTCCTCGCACCGGCAATGCTCCGACCACAACCGCCCCGCTTCCTTCTCATAGTCTATCACAAAACGCGCTTCCGAAGAGGGAGCCAAGAAAGAAGCCAAATCGACAGAAACTTGTCCCATCGTACGGCGTAAATTGATTTCCACACAAGGATGCACACACAGGTATTCGGATCCCGGTACGAGGCACAACATCATATCCACACCCAGATGGCCGTTGTAGCCGTTAACCAACCAATCAGCCAAGTAGTGCGTGACAGCCGTTTTCAGCATCTGCCATAAAAGCAAAGGAATCCTATCGGTCAGCCAACGCACCTTATCCTCTTCCGACGCCACCCAATTCCCGGCGTACGTGCCACGTGCGGTGGTCAGGAAAACCGAAAGCCCCGTATACCGCACGCCTCCGGCACCGTCGGCATAAAACTCCAAGGCAAAATCCGACACCTTATTATATACAGGCTCCACGATTACCCCGCCTTGTTCACGAAGCTGACGGCCACACCAACCCGAAAGCGGCGGCACATAACCTCCTCGTCCCAGACGCAAGCCCTTTCCGCTGCCCGACCACGGCGCTTTCAATAGGGTTTCGGGATATTGCCGCATCCTTCGGATGATTTCCTGTTCGCCGGTACAGTAATAAGAAACGCCACAAAGCCTATCCCTCCACTTCTGTCCCAAATCCAAGTCGGGATCGCATAAATAAGCCAACATGTCCACTGCATGACGGCGGTTCGACAGTTCACGGTAACGCGCCAAACGCGCTTCATCGGGCAAACGGCTTCTGTCCGCGCCGCCCGTCAACAGACGTTGCACCATCAACGGACTCCACCCCCAAGGGTCAACGTCGGCATCCGAAGGCAAGCCGTCGCGCCCGACCCATCTCACTTCCGGACAAATCCCGCCGGCTTCTTCCGCCCAACGCCGGGCCTCCTTCACCGAAGCCACGCACACGGCATCGCCCCTCATTGCCCACCATACGGGCAACGCCGAAAGGTCGTCGGCCATCTGCCGGGCCGAAGCTGGGGG
>ERZ779892.2568-NODE-2568-length-13930-cov-4.709622_pt1 | contig 13930 bp, 10 predicted proteins | sample MGYA00511552_ERZ779892 | MGnify/ENA primary metagenome ERZ779892 (study PRJEB29588, sample SAMEA2154561) | human gut metagenome | biome: human gut; feature: human-associated habitat; material: faeces | place: Denmark | collected 2008/2010 ... | reverse complement strand
GGCCAGGTCATCATGATGGAGATCAGCGACAACTGGACGAAGACCAAGCGCCGTCAGGCGCCGGGCCGCCGCGCGTTCTATTTTTCTGCGGAGTATCTTGTTGGGCGTCTGGTCTACAGCAACCTTTTCAATCTTGGCATTTTGCGTGAAATGAAAGCGGCCTTTGCCGAAAAAGGCGTCGATCTTGCGTGTCTGGAGCATATTGAGGACGCAGCACTCGGGAATGGCGGCCTTGGCCGTCTGGCCGCCTGCTTTCTTGACAGCGCCGCGACGCTCGATCTGCCGCTGACCGGCTATGGCCTGCGCTACCGCTTCGGCTTGTTCAAGCAGTCGTTTGTAAACGGCTGCCAGCGTGAAAACGCGGACGACTGGACCAAATACGGCGACCCGTGGAGTCACCGCCGTGACAAGCTGGCTGTCAAGGTCAAATTTGCTGACCAGACTGTCAACTGCGTCCCGTATGATATGCCTGTCATCGGCTATGAGACAACGACGGTCGGCACGCTCCGCCTCTGGCAGTGCGAAGCTGAGGAAGAACTGAACTTCGATGCCTTTAACGCGCAGGACTATGTCAAGGCGCTTGAAAAGAAGAACAAGGCCGAGGATATTACCCGCGTTCTGTATCCGAACGATTCCACATGGGAGGGCAAGCGTCTGCGCGTCAAGCAGCAGTATGTTCTCTCCAGCGCATCGCTGCAGGACATTCTGCGCGACTATCGCCAAGAGCACGGCACGGATTATTACCGTCTGCCGGAGTTCATCGCTGTTCAGCTGAACGATACGCATCCAGCCATGTCCATCCCTGAACTGATCCGTCTGCTGATGGCCGAAGGATTGGACTTTGATGCCGCGTTTGAACTGACCCGCCGCGTGTTTTCCTATACGAACCACACTGTCATGACAGAGGCGCTTGAAAAATGGGATCTGGAACTGCTGCGTTCTGTTGTGCCGGAGGTCTGCGAGATTATCGAGCGTATCGATGCCAAACTCAAGCAGGAGCACCCGCATACAACGCTCTTTATCGTCAAGGATGGGCAGGCGCATATGGCGAATTTGTCTGTCTATATGTCCACCGCTGTCAACGGCGTTGCCGAGATTCACTCTCAGATTCTCAAGGACGATCTGTTCAAAGACTGGTATGCCATCTACCCCGAGCGCTTCCAGAACAAGACCAACGGCATTACGCCCCGCCGCTGGCTGGGCCTGTCTAACCCGGAACTCTGCGGTCTGCTCGACAGCAAGGTCGGCGCAGGATATCTGAAACATCTCGACCAGCTGGAAGGACTGAAGGCTGGTATTGACGAAATGACCGTCAAGCAGTTCAACGCCATCAAGCTTGAGAAGAAACGCCAGCTGTGCCGCGTGATCGAGGAGCATGAGGGCGTTGCACTTGACCCATCGTTTATCTTTGACGTGCAGGTCAAGCGCCTGCATGAGTATAAGCGCCAGCTGCTCAATGCGCTGAGCATCATGGACCTGTATCTGTCTATCAAGGACGGCAGCATCAAGGACTTTACGCCCACCGCATTCATCTTCGGTGCAAAAGCTGCGCCGGGCTACCGCCGTGCAAAAGCAATTATTCATTATGTAAACCGCGTGGCCGATCTCATCAACAGCGATCCTGCTATGGACGGCGTGATGAAGGTCGTCTTCGTGCAGAACTATAACTGCTCCTATGCAGAGCACATCATTCCCGCCGCCGATATTTCCGAGCAGATTTCTCCTGCTGGTACGGAAGCTTCCGGCACAGGCAACATGAAGCTGATGCTGAACGGCGCAGTGACGCTCGGCACACTCGACGGTGCAAACGTCGAGATCGCAGAGCAGGCAGGCAGCGAGAACGAGTATATCTTCGGCGCGACCGTCGAGGAGATCAACATGGTGAAGCCCAATTACAACGCCCGCAGCTTCTACAAGGCGAACCCGAATCTGCGCCGCGCCGTCGACACCCTGATCGACGGGACTGTCCCGACCGACGAGGAGCAGCACGAGCTCTATACGTCCCTGCTCGAAGGCGCAAGCTGGCACAAGCCGGATCAGTATTTCCTCTTCTACGACTTCGACAGCTACAAAAAGGCCCGTCTGCGCGTGAATCATGATTATTGCGACCGCATCGCCTTTGGCCGCAAGTGCCTCATGAACGTCGCATCTGCCGGGAAATTCTCTTCTGACCGTACGATTTGTCAGTATGCCGAAGATATCTGGCATATCAAGCCTGTAAAATAAAAAAGCAAAGCGCAGGGCCGGAGAACCGGTCTTGCGCTCTGCGTCTATACGAAGGAAAAAGAAAGATGTTTGATTATTTGATTCAAAACGGTACTCTGATCGATGGAACTGGCGCACCGGCGGCCGCAGGCGATGTTGCGATTAAAGACGGAAAAATCGCCGCAGTTGGTGATCTCAAGGATGCTTCTGCCGGGACAGTCCTTGACGCAGCAGGGAAGTATGTTACGCCCGGCTTCATCGACATTCACCGCCATGCCGACGCGGCGCTCTTCCGTCCGCATTTCGGCGAACTTGAGTTGAAGCAGGGCCTGACCACGATCGTCAACGGCAACTGCGGCCTGTCTGTGACGCCCTGCGGCGGCAGATTCCAAAAAGAAATTGAGGCATACTTGACACCTGTTACCGGTGCGCTGCCGGACGGCGCCGACTTTTCCAGCCTTGCTGCCTATCTGCGCGCCGCGAAAAAGACGCCCAGCCCCATCCATACAGCCATGCTTGCGGGCAGCGGCACCATCCGCGCCTGCGCGGCGGGCTTTGGAACACCTGAACTCGATGCGGCGCAGATGGCCGAGATCCACCGGATGATCGAGCAGGAACTTGCCGCAGGCGCACTTGGCGTCTCGCTGGGCCTTGGGTATGCGCCAGACTGTTTCTATTCCACCGAAGCGCTCATCGAAGCGCTTCAGCCGCTTAAAAATTCCGGCATTCCCATTACAGTCCATATGCGGCAGGAGGGTAGCGGCGTGGTTGACGCGCTCCGGGAAATGATTGCCGTTGCGAAAGCACTGCATACTCCGGTTGAGGTCAGCCACCTCAAATCTATCGGCAAGGCCAACTGGCGCAAGTGCACGCCGGAAATGCTCCGCCTGATGCAAGAGGCCCGTCAGGAGGGCGTGGAGATCGCCTGTGACGTGTATCCTTATACCGCTGGCTCAACACAGCTTGTCCATGTTCTGCCGCCGGAGAGCCAGAAGGGCGGCCTGGAAGTCCTGACGGAAAACCTGTCTGATCCCGCGTTCCGCAAAGCGCTCAAGGCTCGCATGCTGACCGGCAGCGACTTTGAAAATATCTCGCTCCTTGTTGGTTTTGAGAATATCGTTGCATCCAGTATCTCGCTGGAAGATCTGCGCAAGTATGAGGGACAGAGCATTGCGGCCATCGCGCAGCAGGAGAGGAAGGAGCCCTTTACCGCGCTGTTCGATCTGCTGCAGGCCGCGCATTGCGATGTGACCATGATTGACTTTATTGCCGATGAGGACGATATCTGCGATATCCTGCGCGACGCATATAGCTGCGTGATCTCGGACAGTACCTATCCCACCACTGGTATGTTCCATCCGCGCGTCTACGGCACCTATACAACGCTTCTGGAGCATTTTGTCCGCGAGAAGCGGGCGCTTTCCATTGAATCTGCCGTGCATAAGTGCACGGGCCGCGCTGCAAAGGTCATGGGCCTGAAAACAAAAGGCATCCTTAGCCCCGGCATGGATGCAGACCTGAATCTTTTTGACCTTTCCGCTGTCCATACCTGCGCGACCTATTCTGACCCGGCCAAATTCTCCACTGGCATAGACACCGTCTTCGTCGCTGGCCGCCCCGCCATCTTGAACGGTATCTTCACCGGCAGTATGGCAGGAAAAGTTCTGACAAGATGAATCCGAATAAGAAAAACCCGGCAGACGCGCAAGCCGTCTGCTGGGCGTTTTGCTGAAAGGATTTCGTTTGATATTTCGTGCCGATTTTGAAGCAAAAACCGTTTTCAAAACTGAAAAACCAGTAGGAGAATCTGAAAGCCTGCTTTCAGGCGAAAACCGAGAATACGCAAAGAAAAACCTGTAATCCTTAAAGATTACAGGTTTTCTTTCTGGCAGGGGATGAGGGATTCGAACCCCCGCAAACGGAGTCAGAGTCCGGTGTGCTACCGTTACACAAATCCCCTAACTGGGCTTCTCTCTGAAGCGCATGATTATTATAACGATTTATTCTGAAAAGTCAAGACTATTTTTTCTTTTTTTGCAGAAATTAAATTGAGGCAGAAACGGAAACTCAGGTTTTCTGAGGAAAAGCGGGATATTTTTTCTGATAAACACGTCTGTTTTCACGGAAATCGGAGAATTTCTAATTCATGACAAGGAAAACAGACTTTCTTTTACATGCGCCGCGCGCGGTTTCTTTCCGGCTCAGTGGGTCAAGATAACGGCGCTGAGACTTTTGCGGAGAGGATGAGAACATGAGGCGGAACATTTTTTATAGAAAAATACCGGCCGCGCTGGCCGCGTTCGTTCTTGCGCTTGCGCTGTGCTGCCAGACTGCTGCAGCCGGACGCGCGCTGGTTCCGGGCGGATATACAGTCGGCATCAAGCTCTATGCGGAGGGACTGATGGTCACGGAGGTAGAGAGCGGCACACCTGCGCAGCAGGCGGGGATCCGGAAGGGCGATGTGATCATTGCGGTGGACGGAAAGAAAACAGACAGCGCGCAGGCACTGCTCGGAAGCATTCAGAAAAGCGAGCCGATTGTCGTGCGGGTGGAACGCGGCGGAAGGGAAGCAGAGTTTCTTGTCACGCCGGAAAAAACGCCGTCCGGCTACCGGCTCGGCGTTCTGGTGCGCGACCATATCGCGGGGATCGGGACGGTCACCTATTATGACCCTGAAACCGGAAGCTACGGCGCACTCGGCCACGGCGTCAGCAGTCTGGACGGGACGCAGCTTTTGATGATGCAGTCCGGCTATCTGGTCCGGTCGAGCGTGGCGGAGATCCGTGCCGGTACGCGCGGAACGCCGGGCGAGTTGCATGGGCTTTTTGACGTGACGGATACAGTGGGGACGGTGGACAAAAATACGGCCTGCGGGATCTTCGGCACGATGACCCATCCGCGTCAAGGGCAGACAGTCGAAACGGCTCCAGCTGAAGCGGTCGTGACTGGTCCGGCTGAAATTCTTTCAAATGTTGACGGTGATCAGGTACAGCGCTTTACCATTCGCATCGACCGTGTGGACACAAACGCGAAAAACGGTCGGAATCTGCTCATCACTGTGACAGATGAAGCCTTACTTGCCAAGACAGGCGGCATCGTGCAGGGGATGTCCGGCAGCCCAATCCTGCAAAACGGCAAACTGGTCGGCGCGGTCACGCATGTGTTGGTCAACAGCCCCGCACAGGGCTACGGTATTCTGATAGATAGAATGTTACAGGCAGCGGAGGGATGAAAAAACTGCCCCGGCTTTCTTGTGAGGAGAGTCGGGGCAGCATTTTGGAGAACGTTAAACGGGCGAACCTTCCGGTGCACGGTCGTCGCCAAAGAAGAACACCGCGACGGTGCCGGGGCCAGAATGCGATGCGACGATCGTTCCGATATCACAGATGCGAACTTCGCCGTTCAGATGTGGGAACGCGGCCTCAACGGCGGCCTTTGTCGCCTTGGCATCTGCAAGGCAGTTGGAGTGGCAGATAAACGCCTTGCCGGAATAATTTTCCCCGTTTTCGGCGTGACGCTTCATCGTCTCGACTGTGCGTGCAACAGCATTTTTCTTGCCGCGAACCTTGTCATAAGCGATGATGCGTCCCTTATCGTCCAGACGCATGATGGGGCAGATGCCAAGAACCGTGCCGATAGCGGCTGCAGCACCGGACATGCGGCCGCTGCGGCGGTAGAATTTCAATTCCGTGGAATAAAACTGATGATGGACTTTTTTGCGCTTTTCAAGCACCCAGTCTGTAATCTCGTCCATGGACTTTCCTTCGTCGCGCAGATCGGCTGCACCGTCAACCAGCAGACCGTAACCGGACGAAGAGCAGAGCGAATCAATCACAATCAGCTTCCGCTCCGGATATTTTTCCCGCAGCGCCTCTGCCGCGAGCAGTGCATTTTGTACGGATGCCGTCATACCGGAGCCGAACGCAATATGCAGTACGTCGCCCTGCTGCAGGAGCGTGTCAAAAAACGTTTCGTACTGAAATTCGTTCAACTGCGCTGTGCTTGGCAGCTTTCCGGCATCCAGGAAGCCATAAAAACGCGGAAGGGCTTCCGGGTCCCGGCCCATGTCGTCCTCATAGCTGACACCGTCAACCTGATAGGAATAAAACAGAACGGGAATCTCTCGCTGCTCACAGTAGGAATAGGGGAGATCAATGGTAGATTCACAGGAAAGAATAAAGCCGGAACGCATGTCAAGAACCTCCGTGAAAGCATGATATATTATTTAACATCATAGCAGAAGCGGGAGCAGAGGAAAACGGGCAATCAGTGTGGAATGCCTGTATTGACGCATTGCTACGCCATCGCCTCAAATCCACCGCGGTACAGCGCGCAGAGTCTGCTGAACTGCGCCTGAATGTCATATTTCATGTCGTTGGACAGCCATTCGACGATCTGTCCATAACACTCACACTGCCAGAAGCGGGTCAGAATTTCCCGGTCCTCCTTGTTGAGCGGCAGATTGCCATAGGCCGCCGAAGCGTAGGCCTCAACGGTGTGACGGCAGATCTGCATCAGGTAAAATGCAACAGTGTCATGGCTGATCGAACGGTACATGTGCATAACTGCGCGCCGGTTTTCCGTCATGAACTGCACGGCAGCGTTCAGACACGCCTCCGGCGAGTCCGGATTGGCGTACTGCCGGATGATCTGGTCAGCGCGTTCGGTAATGATCTCCGTCGCAAGCGAGGGAATGTCGGTAAAATGGTAATAAAACGTGTTGCGGTTGATGCCGCAGTCCTCTACGATTGCCTTGACCGTGACCTGATTGAGCGGTCGATCATTGAGCAGTTTTAGAAACGAATTTTTAATGGCTTGCTTGGTGTAAGCGGACATAGCTTGACCTCCTGCGCCGCAGCGTGAATACACCATAAGAATATCAGACAAGCAGGGGAAAGTCAATCTGTGCACTGGAGTGTTTTTGTCTGAAACGGTGCAGCTGTGCGGCATGATTTCCGCTCTTGCGGTTACAGGCTTCCGGTGATATAATACTACTATTTAGATGGAAAGAAATTGAGGAGTTGCCTATGGAACGGCGTTTTTTGCGCAGACTGCTGCTGCCGGCGCTGCTGATTATGCTCTGCATACAGGTCTTTGCCGTACAGGAGCAATCAGCGGCCCCAATGCGAATCGACCCGGAACCCGGCTTTACGACCTGCATCGAAGACACGGATGGAAATACGATTACGAGAAACGGCGTTCCGAATACAAATGCGCTTGCGGAATTCGGCCACGCTGCGCAGATCGACTCCTATTCGATCTATTACAACGGGCGGCTTCTGATGAACGTGACCCCCGTCGGCTTCTCTGCGCCGGATACCGCTGTGATGAGCATCGGCGGAATGCCTGCGTGCAGCGGATTTTATAAAACCACGTTTTCCGTTGACGAGACGCGTGAGATTTTCCTGACAGGACTTACGGAATCAACGCTGGAACAGGTGCAGAACGAACTGACGGCCAGCGCGTTGGAGGACCGCTACTTCAACCTTACCAACGTTGACTTTATCGACGCGGAAAAGGAGTTCACAGAGGTTGCGGAAGGTGAGATCGCGTCGGATGCCAACCTCTGCTGGGCAGCTGCTGCGTCCAATATGCTCCGGTTCAGCGGCTGGGGAAGTAAAGCAGGATTTCAAACGGAGGATGACCTGTTCGAGTCGTTTATTTCCGCGTTTACAGACGCGGGAGGCGCATATACATACGCGCTGGACTGGTTTTTTAACGGCAATTACCGGCCGCAGGGGATCGACGGTTGGGCGCAGCTGAGAGAGCCGGGCAAAACCGGAAGCTATCTTTCCGAGTATGCTGCGGACAGCCTGTATCAGACCTATCAGATATCCGGCCATATCGACAATCTGCAGCTGGTCTTTGACGCGTTGGAGCGCGACTGTGCCGTCGGTATTTCTATCGGCAATTATATCTCGTCGTTCCGCGTAGGCGGTCATGCCATTACACTCTGGGGCTATCTGCACGATACAGCTGCCAGTCCCTATAGCAAGGAAGCATATCCTGCTGTTTTTATCTCTGATTCGGATTCGGATAAATATGACGGCAATCTGCGCCGCGAAGCGCCGAACCGGCTGCGCGTGATGATGATGGACGGGATGTTCAACGGTTTTGGCAACGACAGCTGGGAATTGGACTATCCCTCGTGGTTCCCATGGCGGATCGACAGCTTTACGGTTCTGGAGCCCTTCAGCACGGATCTGGAAAAAGACACCGCCGGAACCCGCAATAAAAATACCACGACGGATTTTTCCGTTCAGGATCTGTGCGTCCGAACTTCGACGTTTGATAATCTGGATCTGAGCATCTATACGATCCCGGCAGATCAGGCGTTCAGAATCAGCGGCATTGCAATGAACAACAGCGCGGTGAATCTGAGCAGCGTAAGGCTTCAGATTGTCACGACGATCACACAAAATGGCGAGGTCGTCTGGGAGCGTTCCAGTCAGCGCTCCATCAGCAGATTCAAGGCGTATGCCAATGTCGCGCTTTCGGAAACCTGTGATTCCCTTCCCTCCGGCAGCTATGAAGCGACAATCCGCGTATCTGCCAGCGGCATAGCGGAAGCCTATCTTCTGAACAACACGCGTTCGATTTCCTTTACCGTGGGCACCGCAGCGCCGTATACCGCGAATGCGTCTGTGTCTGTATCCATTCCCGAGTTTGACGGAAATGAAGCCGGCTATGGCACGCTGACCTTCTCCGGTGTCGATTCCTTATACCCAACCGGAACAACACTGACGTGGTCCGTCTATGAAAAATACAGTGCGTCTAGGGGCTGGGTGCTTGCATATCAAGCCTATGAGCAGCCGGAAACCGTCCGGTACGAGAGTACCACAGAGTCTGTACAGACCCTTGTGGTGCTGCGGCCTGTAGACCAGAGCCTTGCGTGTGTGATGCTCAACGCAGGACAGACGGCACTGCGCTACCATAAGATGTATCTCCTCTCGACCACGAACAACACCAGCAGCTGCTCGGCGATTGCCTATGGCCAGAACGCATTGACCGGCAGTGAGAAACTCAGCTTCTATATTTCCAACTATACGACCAGCAAACAGCCGATAACGGTTACACCGCGCATGTACGCGCTGCGTGACTTGGATGGTCTTCGCGTGGATCTTTGGTGCGGCGAACCCCTTGAAATGAAACGGGGCGATTCGACGGAAAGCACGCCCTATACCGTCACCAGCTGGGAAGCTGACCTTCCCGTCGGTCAATATACCATCTATGCCGAGACAACTGACGAACTTGGCGTTTATTCCAAGAAACTCAGCACCCTGAGCGTCGTTTCCGACAAGCCGTGGTGCTCTGTCATGCAGACGTTCCGCGGAGATGGCCGCTGTGCGGTCATTCTGGCGTGCAGCGGCCCCGAAGGAAGCCTGCCGTTCGGTGTTGAATACCGGAAAGACGGACAGGAGGAGGCAAACCGTGTTTCGGCGAATCTTTATCTGAACAAGGGATATATCACATCCTTCTGCATTTCGTTTGAGAGCGATGCGTCTGCCAAGTATTCCTTCCGTGCGTTCTGTGAAGCGGACGACGGGACAAGCTACACGGATTGGTGTGAATGCCCGGCTCCTGCCGCGCAGCTGCTCACGCTTGACACGCAGAAGACCGGCAGTGCAGGGGAAACAGTCTGGGAATTCTTCGCGCCGGAGGACGGCGTATATGTCCTTTCCCTCAAATCGACCGCATTGGCAGAAGTCTATGAAACGAGCCGCACTTATCAATCCGGCGTTTTGTCGGACGATCCGATGGCACGCAATTTCTATCTGAAAAAGGGCGAAAGTACCCTCATCCGCATTCAGACGGAGGGCAGCTATACCATCGGGTTTACAACGATACCAGAGTTGGAGTTAGGGCAGACAACATCCTGTCTCTACAAAACCGGCGACAGCGAACGCTGCTTCCGGTTTACAGCACCGGCTGACGGCGTCTATCTGTTCACTGCTGCCGGAGAATCCTATGCTGCGGTGTATATATCTGATGGGAGCGTCACGCGCTGGGAGCGTCGTGGCGCACTGCAGTCCGGATCGCCTGCAGTAGCGGGAATGGAACTCAAGAAAGGACAGACCGCCTATGTCCGCCTTCAATACATGACCAGAGACTACCGGTATTCTGTCTCTGTCTCCCGTCCCGCGCCGGACGTTTCCGTCTCGGACGAGGGCGTGCGCATCAGCTATGACCCGGAATGTACCGGCCTGCACCTGATCGCGCTTTATGACACGGACGGGCGGATGGTCGATGCCCAATCCGTGTCCGTGCAGAGTCTGGATATGCATATTTCCGTCGTTCTGCGGGGAACACAAACCGGCTTTGTCCGCGTGTTCCAGCTGGATGCGGAGAAAAACACGCCGTGCACGGCTGCAAAGCAAATTGCGTTACCGGCGGCGTGAAAACTATGATCGACAGACAGGAGTTTTGATTTGGACGGATTTGTAGCATGGCTGAAGCAGCTTCAGTTTGACGGCGTGTGGCAGACGGCAGTGCTCGTCGCCGCGTCGCTGCTCTGCATTACATTTCATGAGACGTGCCACGGGCTTGTGGCCTACTGTCTCGGCGACCCGACGGCAAAGCGTGCAGGGCGGCTGACACTCAATCCACTGCGGCATGTCGATATCGGCGGTTTGCTTATGATGGCGCTGTTCCGTTTCGGCTGGGCAAAGCCTGTCCCGGTCGATATGCGTTATTTCAAGCATCCCAAGCGCGACATGGCGCTCACCGCTGCGGCAGGCCCGCTGTCCAACGTTCTGCTGGCGTATCTGGCTGTGCTGCTCTACGGTGTCTTTGCCTATTGGTACTATTTCTCCAGCTCAACAGCCGTTTATGTCTTTGCACTTTTTTTCTATTACGTCGAGATCATTTCGGCGGGACTGGCTGTGTTCAAAGTTTTTCCTATCCCGCCGCTCGACGGGTCTAAGGTGCTCTTTTCCTGCCTGTCCGATAAAGCTTACCTCTGGCTTATGCGCTATGAGCGCTACGGCATGGCGCTTTTGATGCTCCTGCTCCTGACCGGTGTACTCGATACGCCGCTGGAATTCCTACGCGACGGGCTTTTGAATGGGCTGGAAGCGATCGGCACATGGCCGGTGCAGCTGCTGCTTGCGCTGCGCTGAACCTATCTTTTTGGAGTTAAATCTGCATGGATGAACCGCGATACCATCTCGGCAGCGTTGTGCACGCGAAGGGCGAAACGCTTGAGGATTTCGACGGCCCGCTGGACGTGATTCTGCTGCTGCTGAGCAAGAATAAAATCGAAATACAGGATATTCAGATCTCCGCCATTCTGGAGCAGTATCTGGCCTATCTCGACGAAATGAAGCGCATGGATATGGAGATCGCCAGCGAGTTTATCGCCATGGCGTCCTATCTCATGTATATCAAAACGCGCATGCTCCTGTCCAAGGCAGAACAGGAGGAGGCGCAGAGCGAGATGGACAAACTCGTCGAATCCCTCCAGAAACGCCAGCGGCAGGACGCCTATCAACAGATCCAGAAGGCGGCAAAGCAGCTGGCTGTGCGCAATGAGTTGGGACTTGGACTGTTCACCAAGGGGCCGGAGCCGTACCAGCCGGACAGAACCTACCGCTACCGGCATGACAAGTCCGATCTGACTGCAGCGCTTGCCGCTATGCAGGACCGGACGGAGCGCCGCCTGCCGCCGCCTGCGTCCAACTTTGCCGGAATCGTCGGCGCAGAGCCGTACCCTGTGACGCAGAAGGCCAAACAGGTCATCAGCCGTTTGCTCGCCCACGGCGTCATGCGCTTTCTGGCACTGTTTAAGGGCAGCCGCAGCCGGTCGGAGATTGTGGCGACGTTCCTCGCTGTGCTGGAACTGTGCCGGCTCCGCTCTGTTTCTATCGGAGAGGATGAACGCGGCGATATGGCCGTTACATTTTTGAAAGCACCGGATGCCGATGTGCAGACGGACATTTCCTGATAAGGAGGTTCCTCTTGGAGCAAAATGATTTACAGCGGGCGCTGATGGCGGTTCTGTTTGCTGCTGGAGAGCCGGTCGATGCCAAACGCCTGAGCCAGACACTTGAATGCGATGAAACGGAAATCCATGAAGCGTGCAAGGCGCTGATGGACGACCTCAGCTTCAACCGCAGCGGCATCCGCATCGTGCGGCTGGAGGATGCCTATCAGATGTGCTCGTCGCCGGAAATGGCGGAATATGTAACCAAAACGCTCGAAACGCGTAAGCCGCCGAAGCTTTCTCCATCGCAGCTGGAAACGCTGACGGTCATCGCGTATTACCAGCCTGCGACCAAAGCGCTCGTCGAACAGATCCGCGGCGTTGACAGCGCCTACTGCGTCAGCGCGCTTGTGACGAAAAAACTCATCCGCGAATGCGGCCGCCTGAACGTGCCGGGCCGTCCTATCGTCTACGAAACGACACCGGACTTTTTGCGCGTATTCGGCCTTGAATCCCTGTCCGAACTGCCTGAGATCGAAAAGGTCGATCTGCACGTTGACCCCTCACAGGTTGAGCCGCTGGAGCAGAAGCAGGAAGACCCCGCGCAGCCGGATGCGTCTGCACCCGTACAGCAGGAGATCCCGCTATGACGTGGACATGGTGGATGACGCTCCTTGCGATCTTCGTTGTCCTCGTGCTGATCGGCTGTATCCCCGTTGGCGTTGACGCGCGATATAGCGCGGAAGGCGTATTTCTTTCGGCAAAGATCGGGCCGTTTCTACTCCAGCTTCTGCCGCAGAAGCCCAAAAAGAAAAAGAAGCAGCCTAAGCAGCAAAAGAAGGCAGAAAAGGCACCGGCAAAGGCTGAACCGCAGGAGAAAAAACCAAATCCGCTGCTTTCCGGCGGTGTGGACGGGCTGATACAGCTGCTCGATCTTGCATTTGATACGCTCGGCAATCTGCGGCGCAAGCTTCGTGTGAACGAGTTGACGCTGTATGTCTACATCGGCGGCAGCGACGATCCGGCAAAGGCTGCCATGGGTTATGGCCGGGCATGGGCTGCCATCGGTGCCATCACGCCGTCCTTGGAACGTCTTTTCGTCATAAAAAAGCGTGACATTCGGCCCGCGCTCGATTATACTATAAGCAACACACAGGTAGACGCGCATCTTGTGACCACGATCACCATCGGGCGGTCGCTGGCATTGGCGCTGCGCGCCGGCATCCGGTTCCTGAAAATTCTGAACGAACGAAAAAAGGCGGTGTAAAGTATGGAACATCCTCTGTCTGATATGATGACCAATACCATGAGCAAGATTAAAGATATGATCGATGTCAACACGGTCGTCGGCAGCCCCATCACCACGCCCGGCGGCGTGACGATCATCCCCGTGACCAAGGTTTCCATCGGCTATGGCGGGGGCGGCAGCGATTTCGCAACGAAAAATATGCCCGCGAACCGCGATAATTCCTTCGGCGGCGGAGCAGGCGCGGGAATCAAGATCACGCCGGTCGCATTTCTTGTGATCCGCGGCGAGAACGTGCGTATGCTCCCGGTCGCGGAGCCAGCCTCCACGTCGGTTGACCGCCTGATCGAGCTGCTGCCCGATCTGCTGGAAAAGGGCGAGGCATATTTTGCGGAAAAGAAAGCCGCAAAAGAGGCCGAAAAGGCAGCGGAAGAAGCATAAAACCCGCGTATTCTGCACAAACTCCCGGCAGGGTGATGCAGAATGAAACGCAGCGGTCAAAAAACGATCCGGCAAGCGGCGGCGGCACTCTGCGCCGCCGCCTTTTTCCTCGGTGC
>ERZ779892.2566-NODE-2566-length-13942-cov-3.028948_pt1 | contig 13942 bp, 12 predicted proteins | sample MGYA00511552_ERZ779892 | MGnify/ENA primary metagenome ERZ779892 (study PRJEB29588, sample SAMEA2154561) | human gut metagenome | biome: human gut; feature: human-associated habitat; material: faeces | place: Denmark | collected 2008/2010 ... | reverse complement strand
CCATACTATCCTGCCTGCTTCCACCGCCCCAGGCTCTCTGTGAAGAATCGTACAGTGTACTCCTTTTGCTCAACGATTTCTCATTTATTTGCCAGTAGTTTATCGCACTAATGTGGCAATGTCAAGAAGTTTTTTATTTTCCCGTCACCTTTTTCTATCAATATGATATACTTTAAGCATTGATCCTGTTACAGGAAATGGAGGAGCTCTCAGATGAACAATGATGTATTTGAAACAATGCCCGTACCGAAAGCCTATTTCAAGATGGCTCTGCCTGTGGTGTTCGGCATGGTCATCAGCCTTGTATACAATATGGTCGACACATGGTTTATTGCAAAGACCCAGAACACCAGCCTCGTCGCCGGCGTCTCTCTCTGCGCCCCGGTGTTCAGTCTCATGATTGCATTCGGTGATATTTTCGGGCTTGGCGGAAGTTCCGCCATCTCAAGACTTTTCGGGAAAAAAGATTATGACACCGCGCGGCGGATCAGTGCTTTCTGCCTTCTCGGCTCCATCTTCTTCGGCATTGCTGTTGCCGTTCTGATGCTACTTTTTCAGACACCCATTCTGCATCTTCTGGGTGCCAGGGACGATACCATCGCCTATGCCGGCGCCTATTACCGCTTTCTGGTTCTCGGCTGCCCTGCCATTATCTTTAATATTGTCCCGGGGAATCTGCTCCGCACAGAAGGTCTGGCAAATGATGCCATGATTGGTTCCGTCATCGGCGCTGTGTTTAATATTTTTTTAGATCCCATTTTCATCTTCTCTCTGCATATGGGTGCCGGCGGTGCCGCACTTGCCACCATCCTGAGCAATCTGCTTGCCGACTGCTATCTCGTGTGGGTTGTATTCAAAAAGGCAGGGCATCTGTCGATGTCCTGCCGCGAAATGCATATTTCATCCGGTCATGTCCGTGACATTCTGCTGATCGGAATTCCGGCTTCCATCACGAACCTGATGCAGAGCTTTGCGGTACTCCTCACCAACCGTTTTCTGTTACCTTACGGTTCTGATAAAGTTGCCGCTCTTGGCATTGCCTTAAAAGTCAACATGATCACCATGCTGATTCTGGTCGGGTTCGCCTTCGGCGCGCAGCCGCTCCTCGGCTACTGCTACGGTGCAGACAACCGCGAACGCCTGAAACAGTTTCTGCATTTTGATCTGCTCGTGCAGCTTCTCATTGCGCTCGTTTTCACAGCCGCCGCCTGTATTTTTGCTCCGCACATCATCCGCATCTTCATGCAGGATGACGTCATCGTGGCCTCCGGTGCCCTGATGCTCCGCTGCCTCATGATTACCGCCCCTGTGATCGGCATGATCTTAGTCTTCACCACACTGTTCCAGGCAGCCGGCATGGCGCTTCCCGCTTTTCTGATGTCCATCAGCCGCCAGGGCGTGCTGCTCGTGTTGTGTATGCTGCTCTTTTCTTCCCTGTTCGGCTACATGGGAATTCTGCTCGCGCAGGCAGTCTCCGATGTTCTCACCGGAATTCTGGGCTTCCTTCTGCTGCGCAGATCAAAAATACTGCTCTGATGCGCCGTGCGTCACACCGTCTCTGCGCTGCGGTAAACCTGCTCAAACGTATCTCTTGCGGTATTATGCTTCCCGATGTCAACAACCACCGCACCGATGGACATGGAAGACTTTACGTGATCCGGGAGCAGGGCAATCTTCTCCTTGTACAGCGCCGCAACTTTCTTTGCGTACTTCTGAATCTCTGCTTCCTTGATCGGCACCCGCTGCCCGTGTCCGCGCAGAATCTCATCGAATTCCATATAGCGCACACAGCATCCAGCTCTTCCGTGGTAAACAACAGATACATGGAGAACACCGAAAATGCCGACTCAAACCAGTAAATGATTTTTGGCAGCGCAATGCAGCAAAACTCCGCAAAAAACCAAGCACATAAATCACCGACGCCAGCGCGAATAAAATACTTCCGACCTGCGCTCTGGAAGGTCTCGCCTGTGTTATTTTACATATTGCAATCCTCTGCGCACCGGATTGCGCAATTTTACGTCTCCATATGCCGCATTGCCTGCACCATCGCCATAAAATCCTGCTCCTTTAACAGCGCAATTCCCTGTTCTTCATCTCCCAGAACCATCAATACATCCCCCGGCTTTATGTCAAAAATTTTTCTCGCCTTTGCAGGAATCACAATCTGCCCTTTTTCACCGACCTTCACCATTCCAAACGCATGCTTTCCCTTCGGCGGAAACGGCAGGCGTGTCTCCCCGCCCTCATAATTGACCAGTTCATCCAGCGTCACATCAAACACCTCCGCGATCAGCCGGCTCTTCTCCACATCCGGGAGGGACTCTCCCGTCTCGTATTTGGAAAGTGTCTGCCTGGACACATCAATCTTCTCCGCCAGTTCCTCCTGCGTCATTCCACGCGTCTTCCGCAGCATCATCAGATTATCTTTGAACATGTTTCCTCTCCTTTTTTTCTCCAATCACACACCATCTTATGACCGGAATTCTTTTTATCAGCTCATAGAGAAGATAGCCGCCCACATAGGCTGCAATTCCCGACAAAAGGTAGGCTGCAACCCCCGTAACTTTGGTGTACCGGTCCAGAAAATATGCCGCCGCCGAGAGTGCCAGATAGTGGAACAGATACAGTCCGTAGCTCTTTTTAGAAAGCCACGCTGTCTTTCGCGACGTACGGTTGCCCCAGCGCTTCATTCCTCCCAGGACTGCCAGACACACCGTCCAGCCATACAAAATGGAAAACGGACTGTTTACCACCGGCTCCTCTGCATAATTTTCCCCAAAATAATACCGCACATAAAAAACTGCCAGCACCACAGCCGCGGTTGCAAGCGGGACGCTCACGCACGCCAGCCGGTCGGTCACTTTTTCATGGGAAAAGACATAGTAGCCCAGAAGGAAGCAGATGCCGTATATTCCGAAACGATACACACAGATCACCGGCGTATTCAAGATCTGGGCAGCTCCCCAGACGGGAATCACAAGCAGAAAAAGAACAGGCAGCGCAGCTTTTTCACCAAACGCATACAACCGGTCTTTTTCTATTTTGCGAAGCAGCACCAGCAATACCGACAATACCCAGAGCACCTAGATGTACCACAAGATCCCGACTCCGGATAAGACCATGATCAGATACCCGACCGCCTTCGGCACTTTCTCCCACGACTGGTCAAACACATGGCTGAATGCCATGTTGAAATACCCCTGTATCCACCAGAACACGAACAAGCCGATCGTCGAGGGCACCAGAAGCTTTCTCGTTCTTCCCGCAAGAAATTCCCGGTCGGTATGTCCTTCCAGATAATATCTGGCACACATTCCAGACACCAGAAACAGCAGCACCATAAACCACGGATACAGCAGGTACTGCACGGCATCCTGATACTGTACCTCCCAAAACGGCCCGATCACTCCCGCCGTCACCACGCTGTTATACATAAAAATCACATGGTATAAGACCACGAGCCCCACCGTGATCCAGCGGATGTTATCCAGATAGTGTCTTCTCATATTTTTCCCACCTTCGCTCTATATTTTAACTCAAGTATAACAAAAATGGAATGGCTGCTCCACCGCGCTTCCATTCCATTTTTTATGCTTTCTGTTAAAAATCGTTGCATTTCTCTTATCATCTGTTGTACAGACAGAATTCCGTCAGGGATTACATCTCTTGCACGGATCATATCCGGCTGCAATCAGTTCCTCCCTGCTACCGGAGAATGCCGCCTTGTTTTCCGGCGACATCTGCGCAACACTCGAGCAGGATGGCCGGTGAAACTTCTTTGTGTTCGTGTTGAGCACGTATTCTCCTGTCACGTCCGCTGTGCCGCCCGCGGCAGTCTCTCCTCCGGATGCCTGTGCCGCGCTTCCTGCGGTATCTGCCGCCACGGATGCCTGCGCCGCGCTGTCTGCGGTATCTGCCGTCCCGGATGTTCCCGTGGTGTCTGTGCTGCCTGCCGCCGCATCTGTTACCCCAGCTCCTGCCGTCCCGGATGTTCCCGTGGTGTCCGCAGCACCTGCCGCGACCTCATCCCCGTCCCGGTAATCCTGCGTCGCGTCCACGCTCCAGCTAAGGGAGGTTCCGTCACTTGTGACCGTGATGGTTCCCTGCAGATCCGTCCGGTAGAGCGCTGCCCCGCATGCCTTCACCCGGTCGAGTACCGTGCGCGTCGGATGGCCGTAGGAGTTCCCCGCACCCGCACTGATCACAACCGCCGACGGCGACACGGCGCGCATAAAAGCTTCGGAGGAAGACCCTTCACTCCCGTGATGACTTGCCAGATACACGTCCGACTCCAGCGTCACGCCGGAGTCAAGCATCGCCTGCTCTTCGGCTTTTCCGGCGTCACCGCAGATTAAAAAGCTGGTGTCGCCGTACACAAGGCGGATTCCGACGGAATTATCATTATCCTCCTTCGGATCATAGACTTTTGGGCAGACCACCGTAAAAGAGGCATCGCCAAGCGTGTAAGTGTCTCCCACTGCCGGGTAGGCAAGTGCAATATCCTGCTCCTTTATCACGCGCTCAAACGACTCATAGACTCTGGTATCCGTCACATAATCGGGAGCAAGCACCTGTCCGCAGGAAAATGCATGCAGGGCGCCGACCACACCGTTTAAGTGATCCGCATCATAGTGGGAGGCGATCACGTAGGCGAGTTCCTCCACCCCCTGTTCCTTCAGGTAACTTACCACAAACGAGGAATAGTCTCTGTTGCCGCCGTCGATCAGCATATACGCTCCGCCCTGCTCCACTAAAACGGCATTGCCCTGACCGACATCCAAAAACGTCACCGACAGCGTTCCGTCCGGCATCTGCTCTTCTCTCTGTCCTTCCGTCCCTGCCGTCGATGCTTCTCCGTTCTCCTGCTGCTCTGCTATCTGCAATTCCGGCATCTGCCCGTCCTGCAAGGCTCCCCCGGACAGTGCTGCCTGCTGCCTTACCGCCTGCCCGTCCGATGCCGCTCCGCATCCCGACAGCAAAAGAAGCAGGGCCGCACAAAGTGCCACTGCCCCGCTTCTGATTCTATTCACGTTGTATTTCTTATTTTTCTGCTTTCCCGCTGTCTGCATGTTCTTTTTCCTCTTCCATAAAATACATGCGCGCAGCAAAATCCTGAAAATACCGTACCTCATTGTTGTATCCGGTTCCGCCGAACGCCTGTTTAAGCTTCACTCCATGATACATTAACATATCTCCGGCTGCATGGCAATCCTCGATCTCCCCGTCCATCTTCTTAAATCTGGCGATCAGATCCAGCGCCAGCGAATCCTGCTTAATGTGTACCGGGGAGACGGTATTGACCAGATCCCCGAAATCCTTGATATTGTATTTTAAGCTGCGGTTATAGAAATGGTACCGCGCATCGGGTTTTAATCCCTTCGCGTGATAGCTGTGATACTGGGTATTCGGTACGACCAGCTTCTGCATGAGCATACCGACCGCACGGGTCTGATCTTCCGACACACAGGTCCACTCCATCTGGTTCCCCGCACTCTGGGAGAGTACACTTTCATGTGCCCCCTCTCCGAATGTGCGTCCGCGGTAAAACCGTCCCTTCTGCAATACCTCCCGCCACTGTTTGTACAGTGCGATCTGCGCCTTTACCGCCGCAAAATCCTCGCTGGACAGATCACAGAAATTGCACTCATAGCCGCAGATACCGAACGCCGCCACAGCGAACCGTGTCTCAAGCGGCGAGCGTCTGGTGGTTCGGACACGCCGACACATGGGCGCTCACAACGGACATCGGATAGCCGTAGGAATAACCAGTCTGGATCTCTGCCCGGCAGAGCGCATCCGTGTCATCGGACGCCCAGATCTGTGGAAAATAGGACAAAATTCCGAGATCGAACCGGTTGCCGCCCGCCGAGCATCCCTCAAAGAGAATGTCCGGGAAACGCGCGGTAAGTTCTCTCATGCAGCGGTACAGTCCCAGCACATAGCGGTGTGCCACCTCTCCCTGCCGCTCCGGCGAAAGCGCTCTGGAATAGTAATCCGTAAACGTCCGGTTCATATCCCATTTGACATAGGAGATCTCCGCCGAGGAAAATACCTTTGTCATCGTCTCAATAATATAGTCCTGCACTTCTGTTCTCGTAAGATCCAGAATGCGCTGATTGCGTCCCTCCGCGTGCGGTTTTCCCGGAATCTCGATCGTCCAGTCCGGATGTGCCTGGTAGAGATGACTGTTCACATTCACCATCTCCGGCTCCACCCAGATACCGAAATCCAGCCCGAGCGCCTTGATCTTTCTTCCGAGTCCCGCGAGACCTCCCGGAAGCTTCTTCTCGTTGACTTCCCAGTCTCCCAGGGAATGTGCGTCATCATTGCGCTCGCCGAACCAGCCGTCGTCCATCACAAAAAGCTCCACGCCGGCTTCCTTTGCCTTCTTCGCCAGAGCAAGCAGCTTTCTCTCATTGATGTCAAAATAGGCTGCCTCCCAACTGTTTAACAGCACCGGACGCACCTTGTGCTTAAACGCTCCACGCACGATGTGCTCCCGCACAAATGCATGCATGCACTGGCTCATGCCATTGTAGCCCTCGCAGGAATACGCCATGACCGCCTCCGGCGCCGCAAAGTTCTCCCCCGGAGCCAGCAGCCAGGAAAATGACTGCGGATTGATGCCGGCAGTCAGGCGCATCTTGCCGTAGCCGCTCACTTCCGCCGCCTCATAGTGGTTGCCGCTGTAGATGAGGTTGCATCCGTAACATTCCCCGGTATCCTCCGTCGTATCCGTCTTTGTAATCATGACGAACGGGTTGGCACGGCTGGAGGAGGTTCCCGTGTAGGACGCATTGACATGTTTTCCAGCCTCCATGCGCGTATCGGAACGGTGCATCTCCCTCGCCCACGCACCGGTAAAGGTTGTGAACACATACTCTGCCGGATCAAAGTCGATCTGGATACTCATCAGGCGATTCAGACGAATCATCTCCTTGCTCTCATTAAAGAGAACGGCGCTTCGCACAATCGCATCGCACTCTGCGTAGACGTCATAATGAAGTTCTAAAACAAGATCATAGGAGTGGTCGCGCAGCCTTATGCTAAGACGCTGCGCCTCCCCTTTCTCATCGTAAGCTCCCGGGAGATCTCCGTTTTCTGTCTCCGCCGTCTTTTCCGTGATCTCATAACTTTCATAGCGGAAGTCCGAAGTGGTACTGCCGTCCGCGTGCACGATCTCCACAAACGGTTCGCGGATGTCCCCTTTTCCGTAGGAGGACATCTCAAGCCGCATATCCTCCAGGGAGAACGCCGGATGCTCCCCGTCGCAGAGATTTGTATTTCCCGGCGCAAATGTATGCTTCTCCACCAGCGGAGCAACATCACACTCCGCCGGATGCTCCGGCAGAGTCAGGCGTCTTCCGTAATACAGATGTTCCAAATGTCCTGTCTCCATTCTCCGGAAACAGTATGTCGTGTGTGCCGTCTCGAGCACAAAAATATGTCCGTCCGCTTTTATCATTTAGTATGCCCCTTTCTTGACCTGCTCTGCGATCTCGGCAACCTTCTCCTCCGTCAGAATATACTTTTTGTGGAAAATGAAAATGCCGCACAGAAGGCAGATCATCGGGAGAATCGTCATCGTCATGCGCAGTCCGACCACCGAAGATGCGGCAGGCTGCGGTATCTGTCGTATCGTTGCTCAGATTGCAGATCTGTAAGCAGATGGATGCAATCAGTGCCGCCACGCCACTCGCCAGTTTGACCACGAAGGTCTGCATGGAAAAGATCACGCTCTCGTCACGTCTGTGATTTTTCAGCTGTCCATAGTCCACGGTATTGGCGAGAAACACCGTCGTCAGCACCGTCAGCACACCGTTTGCCCCAAAGATGAAGAAGCCCGGGATAAACAGCAGTACCACATTGGACATATTGGTGAATGCCAGTACCAAAAGCACCACATAACCGATGATCGCCATGGCAAATCCCGTGTAGAACACCTGGATGGTTCCCATGAATTTGCGCAGCAGCGGGAATAAGATCATCATGGACAGAATCTGTACCGCTCCGCCGAACGTATTAAACAAGGTGTAGCTGTTGTACCAGCCCTCGCCGCCAAAATCATATTTAAAGAAATAGATGACAAGGTTTGAGGTTGTATAGACCGCACAGTTGATTAGAACAATGGTGATCACGACCGTCATCGCCTGATCGTTCTGAATCAGTGCGCGGAACATCTGTCCCACGGACGGGGAATCCACATTGACGGTGGATTTTTCCTTGACATTGACGCAGGTGATCGTCGTAAAGAGCACAAATAAAATCGCAATAATCAGTGCAAACCACTTGAATCCCACGCGCTCATCCCCGCCGCCGAGACGGTATACGCATAACATCGTGATGATTGTGATGATGGCAGAGCCGACGCCCGCACAGGAGCGCGCCATCGTGGAAAGTCCCTCACGCTCTTTGCCGCCCTCGGTAAACGCCGGAATCATTGACCAGTAAGGGATATCCATCATCGTGTACGTCACACCCCAGAGTACATAGGTGACTGCTGCATAGGCCACCAGACCGCCTCCGTCGAGTGCCGGCGGTGCAGAAAACATCAGGTAGAGCATGATGGCATTTAAAATCGTTCCGATGAAAAGCCACGGGCGGAATTTTCCCCATCTTGTTCTTGTCTTGGCGACAACCACGCCCATAATCGGATCGTTGAACGCGTCAAACACACGCGCTGCAAGTAAGATCACGCCCATTGCAAACGCGCTCACCCCGAGAATATCCTGATAATAATACAGTATGTAACTTGCGGAAAGCATGTACACCATGTCTTTTCCGACTGCTCCAAGTCCGTAGGAGACTTTTTCTTTTCCTGTCAATTTCATGTGATCCTCCAATTCTGCGCCTTCGCGCTCCCCTTATCTCTTCTCCATCGCAAGCTCTACCACACGGTAGGCTCCGTCGTAAATTCCTGCTGCCTTGTTCTTCTCGATGCAGTCGCACATATCGTTAAGCAGCGTGTCCTCGCTTAAGAACAGATCCAGCATCTGTACCGTGTGCGGAATATCTCTGCACTCTAACGTACCGTCCCCGATCTCTGCGGAGTGGATGGCGCCCCACTGCTCATGCCCGCCGACACGCTTGATAAACAGCTTCGGCACCGGGTAGAATGCCAGCTCGCTCGGCTTTGTCACAAGCACATCGCAGCTTCTCATCAGAAGGTTCGTGCAGTAGACTGCCTCAAAAATATTCTCATGCCAGAAGCCGTGGATGCCGCTTACCTCACCGGTAAGTGCCTGTGCGGCAAACTCTGTCGTATCCTTCCAGTTATTAAAATGCTCCGTTGCGAAATTCTTCATTCCCGGGATCTCGCCGAGCAATTCCTCCCAGACATTGCGGTAATCGCCGACATTCACATACAGTGCGGCTCTGCCGTCCCGAATCGCAGGGAGCAGATGTTTGATGATGGAAGCAAAAATCTCTCTCTGTGCTCCCGCGCCTCCGATCGTGAGAAGGAAACGCACCGGCTTTTTCTCTCTCTTGCGCGCCCGTCTCGCCTCACAGTCCGCCTCGATGTTGCTCACCAGCTCATGGTCGATGTAATGTCCCGTATAGATCAGATCCTCCTTCGGCATCGGGCGAAGAACGTCGGCTCCCTGCATGCCGTTTAAAATGCGGTAACCCTGGTAGGCGTAATGTGTCTGCACGGTGTGAATGCTTCCCTCCGATAAATGCAGCGCCATCGGCCAGTTGTCCGGGATCGCGTTGACCACATGCTTCATTCCCGCATGGATTGCAGCCTGCGCAGGCCACACATGTGTCGCCACCACCGGAAGCTCCTTCGGCACATTCGCATAGACCGGAGCCATCAGTTCCGCATTTTTCTGGTCCGCGGCATTGTAGGAAAGCTTCCGGAAGCCTTCATAGTTCATCGGCTCCCAGACCAGACGGTTAAACAGTCTGCTCTTCTGGGAAAGTCTTGATCCCAGGGAATACAGATCATTCTGCGCACCAATAACTTTTGTGCAGGTCGTCTGCGGGTAGGAATTCAAGTCCATCCAGTACGGTACATAGCCCATGGAATGTGCCGCAGATGCGATCGCCATGGAAATGCGGTAATGTCCGAATCCCATGCGGATGTTGCCGACGATGATTCCCTTTTCCGTGTCAAATCCCACGTTTTCTCCCGTCTCTCCCACACGGATGTCATGTACGCCCAGCATATCGCCGATGTATTCATTCTTCTTCACGATTGCAGGATAATCTGCCCCTGCATCGTCCCCGAATTTTTTTGCATATTTCTTTTTCGACTTTACCGCTTTCCGGTATACCTTATCCGGCATCGGATTGCCAAAAATAACTTTTGATTTTTCTTCCATTGCCTGTGTTCCCTCTCTTCTCTTACAATCTCTGTCGCTCTGCCGCTGCTGCAAAGTGCAGTTCTACCGGTTCGGTCTGTGCATTCCGGATGACAAGCCGTGCCTCACCGCTCTCACCCGTCGTCTTTATATAAGTGCCGCCCATTCCGCCCTCCAACGAGATGACGGACGGTCCGATCAGCTCCACCGGTCCGCTCACCTCAAAGCTTACCGGCTCATTAAAGAAGCTAAGCAGATTGCCGTATTCGTCCCGCGCCTCAAGCCGGATGGCCGCCACATCGTAGGTGCTTTTCTCCTGAAGTCCTGTGTGATCCGCCCGTGCAAAAAGTACAACCTTTGTCATCGGCTTTTTGATAAGTTCCGCAGTCACGCCGCCGTCCGACACCGCCTCAAACCGGTATGTCGTGGAAGTGCCTCCCCAGTCTCCGATATAGCGGTTATAGAGCACCACCGCATCGGTCGGCTTCATGTGATAAATGAGCAGCATCTTAAGCGCCGTCACATACACGGATTTCGGAAGATGCGACAGTCCGTAGCGTGCGGTCGCATTCAACGCATCCTTGATTCCCTTTCCCTGCGCCGTTGTAAAATGTTCGCCCTTCTCGATCGCATCTCCGATATAATCGTCGATCACGAGCGGTCCGTGCGGCAGATGTTTCCACGGGGAATCCTCTCTCTTGTATTCCTTGATAAAACGGTCGTTTTTGTACATCCGCACACTGTCCGCGTTGGTAAAAATGTAGGTCTCGCCGCGGTTGCAGCCCGGGTGCTCCCCTATGTCCATGGAAGAACTCAGTTCCAGAACCGTATGCTCCTCCTGCTGGCATTCATAGACCCTCGCCGCCAGCTTCGGATTGCGGAACATATCCATCACGCCGTGGTAACAGATGCGATCCCCGCTGCCGAAATCCTTGTGTGTGTTGTAGTCGAACATGCACCAGCCGAAGCTTCCTGCAATGTCACCCTCCGCTGCCGCCGCGTCGAGCACCCGCACATGGCGCAGCGCATGTTCCGCGCGGTGTTCCTCCCAGTCGAATGCCTTGGTCGGATACATATGTCCGTTGTACTCGCTGATCAGATACGGCTTTTTCGGATCGGATGTCACCGCCGCCTTTTTCTCACATCCCTGATTCGTGCCGTCATGCACAAAATCATTGTAAGTGTAGACGTCTTCCAGAAGGCTGCTCTTTTTGTGCGCCCGCACACCGCCCGTCGGTCTGGATGGATCGAGTTCGTGCGCCACTGCGTTCGTCCTGCGGTAAAAATCATCATCGTCCTGCGACTCGTTGATGCGCACGCCCCAGAGAATGATGGACGTGTGATTGCGGTACTGCATCACCATATCGCGCACATTTATAACCGCCTGATCCTTCCACGCCTCATCACCGATGTGCTGCCATCCCGGAATCTCCATAAATACCAGAAGTCCGATTCTGTCACACTGGTCGATAAAGTAATGGGACTGCGGATAGTGGGATGTCCGCACGGCGTTGACGCCAAGCTCATACTTTAAAATATCCGCGTCCATCCGCTGCATGGATTCCGGCATGGCATATCCCACATACGGATAGCTCTGATGTCGGTTGAGTCCGCGGAGCTTTACTTTTTTACCGTTCAGATAAAAACCGTCCGCCTTAAACTCGGCATGTCGAAAGCCTGTGACCGTCACATTTTCATCCAGCACCTTTTCATCCTGGATGAGCTGTGTGCACACCTCATAGCAGACCGGATGGACGGTGTCCCACGGCAGAACGGATTCCACCGTATAGTCGAGCACAAGCTTTGTTCCGGTCAGTTCACATTCGCCCAGAAGACGGTAGCCGCTCTCGCCGCATCTTCTGATCTTCTGTCTGACGCTAAGATTCTCCCCGCCGCCGTCCGCCGTAATCTCGGAGATCAGTCTGCCGGAGTCACCGGAAAGATCTCCCCGCACAAACACATCCTTCAGATAGGTTTTCTCCTTGATGTCGAGCCACACCTCACGGTAGAGTCCGCCGTATGTCATATAGTCAATCACAAATCCAAACGGCGGTATATTCACGCTCTCCCTGCTGTCCACCTTGACCACCAGCGTGTTGCGGATGCCGTAGACGGCATCGTCGCTGATGTCCATCGTGAATGCCGTGTAGCCGCAGTGATGTTCCCCGATCTTCTTCCCGTTCCAGTAGACTTCGCTCTCATGCGCCGCCCCGTCAATCGTGAGCAGCAGACGTTTTCCTTTCCATTCTTCCGGAATATAGACATCTCTGCGGTATCCGCTGACCATCTGGTAAACAGATTCGTCAAAATAGTGAAGCGGTGTCTCCTTCACCGTGTGCGGAAGCCGTACCGGAGTCATGTTTCCCACGTCAAAGCCGTCGCCCAGCATTTCTTCCGTAAATTGCTCCGAAAACTTCCAGTCGTCATTTAAATATACTCTGTTCTCCATGTTCTACCTTTGCCTGTCACCTTCCTGCATTGCCACGCGTTTATCCCGCCGCCTCCGGCACCACAATTCCGTTTACCAGAATCGAAACCACCTCATCGAGCGCTTCCAGATAGGAAAGCCCGCTCTGAATCAGGATATCTCTCTGGAAAAACTGTTCTACCGTAGCTTCCAGCATCATCTTTACGATCGGAATGCTGACCTTGCGGATCACGCCTTCCGCCATTCCCTGCTCCAGAAGCTGGATCGTTGTCTCCCAGCCGGTCTCCAGTCTCTTTTCCACCTGTTTGTAAATTACCGGATACTTGTCCTTTAACAGATAAAGCTGTCTGAAATCCACATCCCGATAACTCTCCGGGATCACTCCGAGAATCCGTCTGATCTTCTCCACCGTAGATAGCGCATCGTCCTCCACGATCTGCTGTTCACTCTCCTTAATGGAATCGAACATGTAATCCACCATCGCAAGAAACATCGACTCCTTGTCGCGGAATACGGTATATATGGTCTTTTTGCTCATTCCGAGGATCTTTGCCACATCGTCCATGGTGAACTTCAGGCCTTTCTCATTGAACGCCTTGATCGTTCCCTCCAGGATCACTTCTTTCTGCTGCATCTATGTCACCTCCCTCTTTTGGAAACTATTTTTCTTTTTCTGGTTTCCTTTATTCTATCACGATTTCCAGGTTCTCACAAGAAACCGAATTCACAAAATCAGTTTCCATTTTTTGTATAAATGTACTAAATTCCGGTCTTTCAAGCGCCTGCGCGTTCTTGCAATCCCGCCGTACAATGGGTATAATATGGTTAATTACAGACATGGAGGACATCATGGAAAACGATCATATCAGAACGATTCTTAATAATATTGAAAACGGAACGCTCACCGCGAGCGAAGCCTACGCGCAGTTAAAGCTGGCTCCTTTTGAGGATCTCGGATACGCCAAGGTCGATCATCACCGCGAAGTGCGTCAGGGAGCGCCGGAAGTGATCTACGGAGCCTCCAAGACCAAAGAACAGATCGAGGGCATCACGAACAGTCTGCTCGCCCACTGTCCGGAGAATATCTTAATCACGAGGCTTTCCCCGGAATCCGCTGCTTACCTCTCCGAGCGTTTTACGCTGTTCTACGATGAGGCGTCCCGCATCGGCATTGTGAACCGTACGCCGCATATCACAGCGGAGGGAA
>ERZ779892.2550-NODE-2550-length-14028-cov-2.533314_pt1 | contig 14028 bp, 8 predicted proteins | sample MGYA00511552_ERZ779892 | MGnify/ENA primary metagenome ERZ779892 (study PRJEB29588, sample SAMEA2154561) | human gut metagenome | biome: human gut; feature: human-associated habitat; material: faeces | place: Denmark | collected 2008/2010 ... | reverse complement strand
CAGTCTGCGAATTCTCACGTTTAACGAAACGACGGCTTGTTATATAAATCATAGGTTCCGGATTCCAATTTGCCTTATAAAAGTAAAAAGCATCCTTCTTCGTTTTTCTATCACGCGTCACCAAACCTTTATCATTATATCCATCCTTCTCTCCTTCCTGACGCATATAAGAAGGGAAATCGGCAAATACCCAAATGAATTTTGCCCACAGATAAGGACGTTCAGCAAATGATTCCCAATTGACAGAATGTTTGGGCTTCTTCAGGATGAAAATGACTGTCAGAACGATCTTCCATAACAAGCGGCCACTGGTGATGATTAATACTTGCCCCACCTCCGTATTCAGAAACGCCTACCGGTATTCCATTCGAACTATTCTTGCAGTCATCAAAAAACTTGGATGCAGAAGGCGCAGCATCTTTGTACCATCCGAAATATTTGTTCCAAGCTATCAAATCTGAACATCCCAAATAGTAAGACTGATCTACACAAGTAGCCAATGCTGTGAGACGGGAAGAATCAATAGATTTATAGATTCCGTTCAACTCTTTAATAAATGGAATAGGGTTATCATATTCTACAAACCTCTTCCCATCACTTACCAGTATCTCATTACATATACCCCAAAAACAGATAGAAGGATGATTGAACTTCTGATAAACTAACTCTTTCACTGCCAACCGTGCATTATCTTTATATCCCTCGGTATCCACAAATCCGGTAAATGCCTGGCCACCAGGACCACACATCGGTATCTCCGTCCAAAGAATAATTCCATTTTCATCCGATAAATCATACATCGGTTCTGCATGAGGATAATGAGCCAAGCGCATAGCCGTTGCTCCGGATTCCTTGATAAGTTCCATATCCATCTGATAGTCTTCCTGAAGCAAAGCACTGGCTCTACCTACTGCATCCTCATGACGACAGAAGCCATAAAGGTTGAGATATTCACCATTCAAGAAGAAACCTTTTTCATGATCTACAGAAAAATAGCGGAATCCAGTACGCTGCACCATCCTATCTTTCAATTGATTGCCATCATACAACTCGACAGTCACAGTATATAAATAAGGATTCTTCTTCCCATCCCACAAAATAGGGCGGCTAATCTTCATCGGCTGTTTTACAATAGCGTCAGAAACTTCCACTTCATTACTAGCTACGGTTTTATTATCTGCATCCGCCACAGTTGTTTTAAGCCTTAGCCCCTTCTTGTTTTTTAATGAAAGATGTGTCTCCACATTCACATCAGCAACCGTTTTCGAGATATTTTCCTGGTGGACAAATACTCCCGGAGAAGCATAGAACAAAGGAGTGATGCAATCCTGCTCGGTAACAATCAAATGACATGGACGATGAATACCTCCATTCACGTTAAAGTCACCGCTAATAGGCAGAATATCTGTACGATATGCATTGCTTACCCAAACTTCCAGCAAGTTTTCTCCTTCTTTCACCTCGTCTGTAATTTCAATACAGAAAGCGGTATATCCACCCAAATGCTCACCAACAGTACGACGATTCATAAACACTTGTGCAGCTGAATTCACTCCTTCAAAATACAGAAAAAGACGTTTATCTTTCATTGCCTCCGTCACCACCAACGGACGCTGATATACCATCATTTTACGATCATATAATGTAGTCCCTTCAATATAACTCGTATTCCAAGTATGAGGTATAGTTACCGGAGTAAATGAAGCTTTCCGGTTTACTGTTGTGATAGGTCTGCACTCCCAACCTTCATTCAGCGAGAGGATAGTACGGGGAGAGGTTTCCTGTGCAAATAGTCCAATATTAACCAAGCACAGACAAATCAAGCATAAAATTATAATTCTGTTTTTCATATAATTCTTATTTCTTTGTTTCAATACCAATTTTGTCTTTTAAAATATCTTTTTTATAACGAAGCAAAGCTTCCACATAATAGTAATCAGTATAAGTCAACGGTACATCCACTTCTTTCTTTTGGGGCTTGTTACCTACAGAGTGCTTTAATATAAAATTACAGTTTGTCCCGGGTTCCGCCAAATACTCAGAAGACGATAAGTTTTTTAGCTGCGTCTCCGCTACGGATAAACATTTTTTAGAAAAACGTCCTTTAGTATATTGGCTTAACTCAATCAAAGCGGATGCAATCACCGCCCCGGCAGAAGCATCACGCGGTGCGTCAGGGATATCAGGATCATCAAAATCCCAATAAGGAATCTTATCATCCGGCAATTGCGGATGATTCATGATAAATTTAGCCACCTGCATGGCATGCTCCAGATATTTCTTCTCTTTTGTTTCGCGATACATCATTACATAACCATACAAAGCCCAACCTTGCCCGCGAGACCAGTCCGAATCATCGGCATACCCTTGATAAGTACCTTTGTGATCCGGCTTTCCAGTAACTGTATCATAAGATACAACATGATAACAACTATAATCCGAACGGAAATGATTCTTCATTGTAACATCCGCATGGGAACGTGCTATGGAAGCAAAATCCGCATGTTCCGAATTTTTAGACGCCCATAATAATAATTCCAGATTCATCATATTGTCAATGATAACCGGATACTGCCAGGTTTTTCTATTCCAAGACTTAATGCAACCAGTTACCGAACTAAAGCGAGTACTTAATGAGTGCGCTCCTTGCAGCATTACTTTCTTATATTTTTCATTGCCGGTCAAACGCCATCCGTTACCATAACTACAATAAAGAATAAAACCTACGTCATGATTACTGGTAGTAAATTGTTGTTTTTCCACTCGCTTGGTATAATCTTCAGCATACATCTTTAATGAGGCATCACCATCCGCTTCATACAAATACCATAATACTCCGGGGAAAAAACCACTTGTCCATGCCCCTGCATTCGATGTGATAAACACTCCCCTTTTACCTATGGTACGGGGAAGTTCATCTTTCTGCCCTAGTAATTTCTCTGCCATCTGCTTAGACTGTTCAATCGCCGTATTCAATCCTTTGTCTATAATAGTACGCATTTCTTTTCTATTATCCTTACCCGAAACAGAGCTACACAAAGAAAAGAAAATTGTAAAAGTAACAATCAAAAAATCTATTCTCATAATTCATATTATTTTTATAGTTTATATAAGAATTAATCTCGTAATGCATGGTCAATAGGGACTTCTGTATCACTACTCCATATTTTTAATGAAGTCCATTCTTCCGGCCCACTCCTCCAAAACTCATCTGCGACATCAAGTCCTAAAGGCAAAAAAACTAAAGTACACATATATAGACTTCCTGTAGAAACATACTTCTCCGCCAAACGAGGCTGATGACCACAAAAACCCAATGTAAGCCATCCGTCTTTATCATACGTTCCTTTCACTAGTTGTCGTTTCATTGCCTTTGTCAAAGCACAGCGCACCTGTGCCGGTTTAATTCCTTTCGGCAATTTCTTCATCAAGGAGACTTGTGCCAATGCATGAAATGCCCCTAAACGATAAGCAACAGAACGCCCGACAGGCGGATAAGTCCCATCCGGACCGATCATTCTTTCCTGTTGTTCGGCAAAACGCACAAAACGCCTCAACTGCATATCATAAAAATCGGCATCTTCTGCTCCACGATGTTTCAGTACATCCAATATATCCATCATCATCGGTTGAATGACAAAGCTATTATAATAGTCCATATGTAAACGATGTCCATCACCATACCATCCATCACCTTTGTACCACTCTTTATGTTTTTGTAAAGCATAGGTAACAGGTTTCATATTACATTCTCCTGTGAACTCTAATAAGGCAGCCTCAATCATAGCCGAAAACATCAACCAATTCTTGTCCGGTGCCTTAAAACGCCTGGACGCCTTCAGTTCCTTTATCAACCGCTGCTTGGTGATAGTATCCAAGCGAGTCCAAACCTGATCTTTTGAACGAAGCAATCCTTCCGCTACGTATGCAGCATCAACTAACTTCTGACTGTAAGGTCTATCAAAAGGCATATAATCAGGAGATTCCGGATCAACAGCATTAGCCAAAGACTTAACTACCAAATCAATATATTTAAAACGCAACTTTCCCTCTTCCGTTTCATCAACCGGAAGATTAAGCCATGGTGCAATTCCAGCAAATGAACGTCCTAATGCTTCCAAATGAGTCACATCTTTTCTATCATTACCAGTATTCAACCCATCACGCGTCTCTACTGGCATATTCTTTCTTAATGTGTTCCGGCTCAGATTCGTATAAATGGGATCCACCATTTCAATCATTGTTTTCACCCAATATTCACGTTCTCCCCCCAGCTTAGAGAAGGCCAGAACCGGAAATAAAAGTAAATATAAAAGAAGAGGCGTTCTATTCATTGTATAATAATCTTTGGGGTTATAATTTCTTTTCCTACTTTCGACACCTATTTCTTACTCAAAATATGAGAAAGTATTTTTGACGCCACAATCTCCTGCCCAGGCTCTGCCATGTGCACACCATCTTTGGCATAATAATCAAGTACTCCCAACAGCGGCTGATGGATATCAACAACATCAAATCCCTGCTTTAAAGCCACAGTCTCAAGTTCTGGTACCAAACGTGCCAACCTCTTGCCTGAATCCTGATATTTGGGACTAACATTTTCATCTCTCAAGGGTGGTGGAGTCACATAAATAAATTTGGTTTTGCCACCCTTACACAACTTATGTTTCTTGATTTTAGTCAAAAGAGTTTTTAGATTTTCTGAAACCTCTTCTTGCCTCGAATCAAACATTTTCTTAGAATCATTTGTACCCAAGCATACGATAATATAATCATAACGCTTCTTCTCAACCTGGGCCTTATCCAAATATGAATCTATATTTTTGAGTGCATTTAGACGTTCTCTACCATTATTATCAAATCCAATTGTCCTACCACTCTCCGATAGATTAACAATACTTGATTCGGGCATCATCTTTTTCAATTGATCAACCCATCCACCTTTATTATGCCCATTCGAGTCTCCAATAGCCAATATATTACATTTCAAATCCGTCACAGTATGCTTATAAGGAAGCAAACTTAAAGCTTGAGAAATCTGCTCATGCCTTCCTTCAAAAACCGTTAATTGTATATTTTCATATTTACGGAATAAATGAACTTTGCGATCGTACAACATCGGATTCTTCTCATACTCTGGATTTATGCGCTTTCCTAAAAGTTCAAGCATTTCTCCAGGGGATACCAGATCAGAGTCCGATAAAGATTTTCCCATAATTTCCTTCATATCCGAACTCCCATATTTCAACTCTCCAACCAATCTATTATACATATTTAAAGAATGAGTAATAGGAACAGAACCTTTATAACCATCATGAATACCTGTATATATATACAATCTCGAATTCTTACGTTTTTCTATCGGGAAATTCTGTTTCAGAGGCGAACGAAGGACAGCAGTTTCTTTATTAAAGGTCTTTTTATCAACAGATACAACACTCAGAATATCTTTCGCATACCCCGATCCTCTGCCTACACATTCCCAATACCATGCTTCAATATCTGAAATTGGAACCCATGCAGAAAATGATTTCACAGGGTAGTTTATATTCATGAAAGCGGCCAACGTAGCAAATCCGCCTCCTGATACCCCTATTATATGTACCTCCTCAGGATTAGCATTAGTATGCTTCAACGCATACTGAATGGCATCTTCAATATCCGCCAATGCCAACGGGCTTCCCATTGACGAAGGCGTCCTGTTAGCTCCCCTGAAATCAGGATGAATATAATTCCAGTCACGAGCTAATATTTCTTTAGTCAAAGGATCTGTTTGATTATAATAGCCGCTCCAAGTATGCAGACTTACAATCAAAGGTTGCGGAACCTTACTGGTCGACTTATACATATATGCTTTCTGCATTTCACCATCTTTTGTGGAAGGAATCTCCACCTTTTGAAATGCCGGAGCCCATTTCCTTTTTGACGTATTGTCCCAAGCCGGTTCTTTCTGCGCATAAAGCTGAATGAAAAAACTAGTACAAAATAATATAAATGCGATCTTTTTCATAATATCTTTATTTTTTTTATTTAACAACCTCCAAAAATTCAATCTCAATAATACGGAATACATTCTTTCCTTTTGTCGGTTTAAGATTATTTTCTTCTTGTCGGGCATTTCTTTGCTGGGAAACTTTCACTTTCTCTTCTGAAAGCTCTACAATTTCCGAAAACGCCTCTTCATCGACTACGCTACCTTTCAATTTTAAAGTTATCATATCAGTCTTTACCGGTTTTACATCCAAATGAATATAACCCAAACTTTCAGAAGTGTTCCCCTGCCAAACCAATATATTTCCGGCATAAACTTCTACCGGATAGCTATTTCTACGAAACCCGCTTAATTTAAGACATATGTCAGCAATTTCTGCTCTTTTTGCTAATTTATAAGTAATCCATGCCGTATTTAACTTCCCATTATTTCCCCATGCAGTTTCTTCGTTATCATCATAGCTATACAGTACATCTTCCTGATTGGCACCAGCTATAGCAGAAAGAATCGGAACTTCTCGTTTAGTAACCTTATAAGAAGGTAATTGCGGTGTCTCCCCTCTATCAAGATTACCTTTTAATGTCAATGAAGGTATATATTCACTTATTCCATTTTCTACTTTCACTGGAATTGTCTGCAAAGTTAAAGACGCTTCAGGCAATCCTTCTGCTCGTGCTTCTATTAAAATCTTGCCCGCTTTAGTCGTACTGCGGATTAAAGCGCGGTTAACACCACACTCTACCGGCAAATCTGTAGACAAAATATAGTTATCCTTGCCTTGTGCAATACCACCACGCCATTCTCCTTCACCTTTAACAGTAAATCTAACGGTTCTATTATCCAACGGACAACGTCTACCATATTTATCCACTACTTCAAATTGCAATAAAGCCAAATCTGCTCCATCAGCATGGAAACCTTCAGGATTTTGTATTGCCGTCAAACTTAACTTAACTGGTTCATCTGCAGTTTCCAAAGCATAACGACTTAACTCCTCTCCTTTTTTTCCATAGCTGACAGCCTCCAGTTTACCTGGCTTAAAAGCTACATTTTCAAATATAAATAAAAAATTATATTCACGTTTTCCTTTACCCAGTGACTCTCCATTCAGAAAAAGTTCCACATCATCTCCTGTTGAAACAACATAAACAGGTTTCACTGTATCTGCGGAATAATTCCAGTGACCAATGATATAAGTCTGTTCTACTTCCGTATCTACCCATCCATTCCACATTACTTGATGTGCGAAAAATCCATCTTTTTCAATCCTCATAGGATCTGTGACACCACTGCGACGATAGTTTTCTTCGCCACGACAATGCGTGTTTGTATCAGAAAATATAATCTTTGTACCTCCTGAACTTACTCTATCACCCGTTCCCGGACGTTCACGCCAATAATCATACCATCTTCGAACCAATTCAACAGCAAATTTATCCTGATTCTGATTATATGAAGTAGCCGGTTTTTCCTGATAGAGAGGACCATCTCCATCTTTATGGAACGGATAACTAAAATCATCCCAATACTTTCTTAGTGCCTCGTCACGACAATACTCTGTAGCCCATAAAGGATGACGCTTACTTTTATTAATATAAACCATTTCACCTCCATATTCTGCCTCATGAGAACCAAGCATATTACGAGAACCTATCGCTCTGCCACCATTAGGATCATATTGGTCGCGAATAGCTTTCATCTCAATCATATGCTGATTGCTGATCTCGTTATTTCCACATTCATAAAATAAAATACTAGGATTATTACGATTATAAATAATAGCATCACGCATCAATTCTTTACGTTGTTCCCACTGGCGACCTTCTCTATCCCTCTCCGCATCCCCTGCAGGCATAGCTTGTATCAATCCTACACGGTCACAAGATTCTACATCCTGTTTCCAAGGAGTAACATGCATCCAACGCACCAAATTTGCATTCCCCTTTACCATTAACCCATTAGAATAATCACTCAACCATGCAGGTATCGAAAGCCCTACCGCAGGCCATTCATTACTTGTACGCTGGGCGTATCCTTTCATTTGCAAAACCCGGTCATTCAGCCATATCTTTCCGCCACTAAAACGAGTCTTTCTGAAACCTGTTTTAGTTACTACTTCGTCAACAATCCTGTTATCCACTATCAACCTTGTCTTTACATCATAAAGATAACCATATCCCCAACTCCAGAAATGCAGATTTTCCAATTCTTTGGCAGCTTTTAGCTTTACTGTCTCTTTAGATTTTACTATCACCGGAGCACTTTTAAAAGTACTTACCCAATTGCCGTCGTAATCATATACACATACTTCATAGCTTACATTGCACGATTTATCATATTCGTTACGTACTTCAGATTCTGCATTAACAAATGCTTTACGGCTCTTAGTACATATATCTGTCGCATAGATATACACTCCTGTCGTTCGTAAGTTACTATACAAAGGTAATGTTTGGTATAACTTATCCGTGATATGCAGCCATACGTTTTTAGGAATACCTCCGTAATTAACATTAAAGTTATTGTCGTTCCATTGATATCGACTGCCGGTAGCCCGCTCCTTATACTTCCAATCATTATCAGTACGTACAGCTATTACATTCTCCCCAGTAAAATTTAAATACGGTGTCAGATCAAAGCCTACAGCCATTACTCCATTTTCATGTAGCCCAATATGTTTACCATTCAAATAAAAATCGGCTCCCTGACGTACTCCTTCAAACTCTATAAATACTTTTTTCCCCTTGGCTGTTTTCGGTAGCTTAAAATGTTTACGATACCAGGAAACGGTATCTGTCATTTCTTTAATAGCAACTTTAAAAGCCTCATCTTCATTAAAAGCGCGAGGCAGAGTTATTTTCTTCCAATCCTTATCAGTAAAAAATAACTTTTCTCCTCCCTGAACATCACCAATATGCAATAACCATTGAGAATTAAAATTGTATTTCTCTCTATTATTAGCCCCCAGTAGCATAGGTATCAGCAGTAAGAGAAATAATAACTTCAAAACTTTAAATCTTCCCATACTTCAAAATATCAATGTTTTATCAAGTTTTATCATCAATCTATTTTATACACCTCCGTACCAGCCAGCAGGAAGCATCCTACTCCGTAATCTTCAAAATCAGGAACGCTCTTGTAAGTTACCGGCTGGCTGTCTTTAGGCTCTTTGCCACTACCCTGCACGAATCCCAAGAAACCATTCGGATGTACAGCCTCTTTCACAATAGCATTCCATGCTTTTACAATGACAGGCATATATTCTTTTTTATCCAATAATCCATTGCGCACTCCCCATGCCATGCCATAAACAAATAAGGAGGTTCCTGATGTCTCCTTCCCCCCATAATTGGATTCATCATGCAAACTTACATTCCAGAAGCCGTCTGCGCGCTGACAAGCCTTCAACGCTTTACTCATTGACAGGAAATCTTTTATATAATCCATACGATGTGTATCATTCTCCGGAACCTCATTCAGGACTCTCACCAATGCGGCATATACCCATCCGTTTCCCCGGCTCCAAAAGCAATTCTTTCCGTTAGGTTCTTTATAAGGAGGAACGAAATTAGCGTCTCTCCACCACAGTCCCTCTTTTTGATTAAACAGTCCATTGCCTATCTCATTACGGGAGCAAGAATACATCTGCCACATTTTATCATAGTATTTCTGTTCGCCTGTCAGCCTGCCTAACTGGGCAAGAACAGGCATCCCCATCTGTATCGCGTCAATCCAAGTCCAGTCGTCCACTTGAGGAGTATTTACCAGCATATCTATTGAAACTTTGATATTTTTTATTTTCGCCGGATCAGGGGAAATCTTATAAAGTTCAATATATGCCTGTCCGCAACAGTGGTCATCTGCATTACGTGTGATATTGCCACCACGCAATCCCCACTTATGAAAATCCGCCCAGTCATATGCATAATCATAATAATCCGAACGGGGATAGACAGTATGCAAAGCCATCAACCCTTCATAATATACCCCGCGAGTCCAGATATTACTGGGTCTGAATTTCCCCACATAACTTGGTCGGGTAAAATCAGCGTACTTTTTCATAAAATAATCGTTGACTTTCACCAATGTTTTTAATGTCTCTTTCCGGTCGGGAAGAGACTGCGCCGACAGGAGATTCCATCCGGCAAGCAATGTCACAACGAGAAGTAGTCGTCTTTTCATGATATAATTTTAATAATACATTAATTAGTTTTCAGCAAATGTAAGGCGAAAACTTCTATACCGGATGTATCATAATACTATTCCATTAACTACAATTCAAACCTGCAAAATGTGAAGAAACATAAGAAGCTTACTTCCATTTTTCCATGTTTTTGTATCTTTGTACATCAATTACAGGTAGAATATGCCTTCCTTTGCCTATCAATTACAAATAATTAATTAACTGCAAAATGAAAAACATAGTACTTTTTTCAGTTTTGATTTTCTGCCTTCTCATAGAAGGAGCAACAACTCCGACCTATGGAATGAAAAGACAAATGGAAGCTTTAGATAGAGGATTAGTAGCCGTGAAAACAGAGAATGGGGTTTTCATCAGTTGGCGCGTATTGGGTAACGAAAAAGAGACAGCCTTTAATGTGTATAAAAATGGCAAATTATTTAAATCAGTTTCTTCAAAACAAGCTACCAACCTGACCGACAAATCCGGTAATCTAGAAGATAAATATGTAGTGAAAGCTGTTGTAAAAGGGAAAGAAACAGACAGTTCCAAAGAAGTGAAAGCCTGGGAACAAGACTTTCTGACTATACAACTAAACCGTCCAGAAAAAGGAATTACTCCACCGTGCATCGCCTTGAATCGTTCGAACGGAATTGCCGAAGAGTATCCGGAGGGACAGGAATATACCTACGTTCCAGGAGATTGCAGCGTAGGAGACTTGGACGGAGACGGCGAATATGAGATTATAGTTAAATGGAATCCTTCTAATCAGACTGATAATTCTTATTCCGGAATCACAGGTCCCGTCTATCTGGATGCCTATAAATTAAGCGGTAAACATTTGTGGAGAATTAATTTGGGAAAAAACATCCGTGCGGGCTCACACTACACACAATTTATGGTATATGACTTCAATGGCGATGGCAAAGCCGAACTAGTCTGCAAGACAGCACCCGGAACGGTAGACGGAAAGGGGAAAAAGATATTCCTTGGTACAGATGACCCGGACAAAGACTGGAGAAACCTGGAAATGAATAAAAAAACGTGTGGCTATGTATTACAGGGTCCGGAGTATCTCACCATTTTCAGTGGGAAAACCGGAGAGGAACTACATACCGTTCCTTATGAAGCAGAACGTGGAGAAGTCAGTTCTTGGGGAGATAGCTATGGCAATCGCGTAGACCGCTTCTTGGCTTGTGTCGCTTATTTGGACGGAATACGTCCAAGCGTTATCATGTGCCGTGGTTATTACGCCAAAACAACTTTAACAGCTTATGACTTTATTAAAGGGAAGCTGATAAAACGGTGGGAACATATTTCTGATATAAAAGGGAAAGGAGCTTATGGACAAGGTAATCATAATCTATCAGTGACCGACGTTGACGGAGACGGCTGTGATGAAATTGTCTACGGCTCTTGCGTGATTAATAATGACGGAACTGTACTTTATCGTACGGGACTGGGACATGGAGACGCCATGCATATAGCTAATCTGGATCCTGACCGTCCGGGATATCAGGTATGGGAAGTACACGAAGAAAAAGAGGCTTGGCAAACATACGGTTATGAAATGCATGACGCACGAACCGGAGAGATTCTTTGGGGAGGTCCTACAAAAGGAGACAACGGACGTGGACTAGCGGCAGATATCGACCCTAATCACCGCGGATTCGAAATGTGGAGCTCAGGAGCACCGGGAGTTTATAACTGCAAAGGGAAAAAAATTGCAGACAGAAAACCATCTATCAGCTTCCGTATCTATTGGGATGGTGACTTGCAAGATGAAATCCTGAATAAAAATGTCATAACTAAATGGAATGGTTGGAAACCCGTAACACTACGCACTTTTTCCGGAGCTCGACATACTAGTGGAAGTAAGGCGGTTCCTAACCTAAGCGCGGATATTCTAGGTGACTGGAGAGAAGAGGTCATTCTCTGTGATGCTGAAGACCCAAGTAAACTACATATCTATACTACTACTATCCCTACCGAACATCGCTTATATACATTAATGCACGACTCTATGTATCGTTTGGGAATTGCTTGGCAAAATGTAGGTTATAATCAGCCACCACATCTAGGCTTCTATATCGGAGACGGCTTAAAGAATATTCCTTGGCCAGAAATGTATACACCTCAATAAAATCAGTTGAATGATTAATCAATATACTAGTAACCACTAGAAAAGGCTCTTTTTCAAAGTTGAATTTGTATAGCGACATCACTATACAAATTCAACTCTTCATATCGGTATCCACTTCTGTTTTTACAGGTTCTTTTCTATACTGTAATGGAGATTTTCCAAATGATTTCTTAAAACATCTGCTAAAATAGAAAGGATCATTAATACCAACTTGGAAACCAATCTCGGCTATATTCAAGTCAGTGGTCAGCAATAACTCCGCTGCCTTCTTCATCCTAAGAATACGAACATATTCATTAGGAGCACACCCTACAATACTCTTCAACTTACCATAGAAAGTGGTGCGTCCTATTCCTATTACAGAAGCATACGTTTCCAGCTTAAACTCGGCGTCCCCCATATTTTTTTCAATGACAGCATCTAACTTTTTCATGAAAGCTTTATCCCTGTCAGTAGTGTTAATAAACGGCTGCAGTGCTCCCGGTTCAGTCTCAAATTTTCGCTGCAATTTTTCACGCTGTTCAATCAACTTCACAATACGCATCAATAAGTACTTCACGCTAAAAGGCTTAGTGATATAAGAATCCGCACCTGCACGTATCCCTTTCAATTGATGTTCTTCCGAAGAATAAGCGGTAAGAAGAATCACCGGAATATGGCTTATATTAAAATTACTTTTCAGTCGTTTTGTAAATTCAAACCCATCCATTTCCGGCATCATCACATCACAGACAACAATATCCGGTTGTTCATCACCCAACTTCTCAAGCCCTTCGGCTCCGTTAGCTGCTGTCGATATAGTAAAATATTTGCCAAGCTGACTCTCAAGAAGTCCCCGTACATCGTCATCGTCGTCAATTACCATCACTTTATACTCTTTAAAAGGCTTATTGACCGAAGAGTCCAATATTTCCGGCACTTATTCAAACGTTAACGAATCCTTCACTATCTCTTTAGTAACTGACAAAGATTCGGCAGAAAGTTTTTCAATAATATCCGTTTCATCATAATTTGTTTCAGACAGAGGTATAGAAACGGAAAAACAAGCTCCGCCCATCTCCGAATCCATATATACAATATTCCCTTTATGTACTTTTATCAATTCAGAAGTCAGATGCAAACCTACGCCCGTACCATCAGAAGCATAATGTATCTGCTCAAAACGGACAAACAACATATTTCGTTTTTCATAAGGTACTCCTGGCCCATTATCCGAAACACTCAACGTAAAAGAATCTTCGGCAATCGAGAAATGAAGCCTTAACACAATCTTCCCTCCCACCGGGGTATTCTTAAAAGCATTTGACAATAAGTTGTAAGCAACCTTATCCATTTTACCCTTGTCAAGCAAGATTTTCTGTTTATACTCATTTGACTCAAACAAGAACTCAATCTTCTTCTTTTCAGCCATTTCATTAAATGTCTGATAGATATCGTAAAAGAAACGTTCGGCATCCGTCCATTCCAGTTTCAATTCCATCTTATTGTTCTGTAAACGGCGGAACTCCAATAACTGGTCAATCAAACGAAGCAATCGGTTAGAGCTCTTGGTCAGCAAAGTTAATTGCTTGCTGATTAGCGGAGCTATACTCTCTTGCCCCACCAAATCTTCAATAGCTCCCCGGATAATAGTCAGCGGAGTACGGAATTCATGGGAAATATTTATAAAGAAACGCAATTTATACTCCGTCAATTGCTTTTCTACTTCCACAG
>ERZ779892.2544-NODE-2544-length-14039-cov-11.665761_pt1 | contig 14039 bp, 8 predicted proteins | sample MGYA00511552_ERZ779892 | MGnify/ENA primary metagenome ERZ779892 (study PRJEB29588, sample SAMEA2154561) | human gut metagenome | biome: human gut; feature: human-associated habitat; material: faeces | place: Denmark | collected 2008/2010 ... | reverse complement strand
TTGGCGCAGACGGTGGGATTCGAACCCACGTGGCATTGCTGCCAAATTGATTTCGAGTCAATCTCGTTACGACCACTTCGATACGTCTGCCTATTTAGTTTTTATCGCATCGCCTCGCACAGCGTTTGGAAAAATGCGAGATTTCGATGCAAGATAACGATGAAAGGTTGGGTACGCGATACCCGATAAAGCCCGCCGTTATGGGATTTCCTGCGGACAAAGTGACCTGCCGGATGCAAACTTTCGAGTGCGACCCCTTCGACCTCTTGGGTAATGCTCCTTATAGTAATCCCCCAAAATCTTCTCCGGAAAAAGGAGAGAAAAGTAGGAGAGAACAGCAAATATTTAATTGTAGAAAACAGTGGATTTTTTTACGATGAGTCGTTAGAAAATCAGTGACAGTTTCCAAAATGCCTGCTTGATTTCGAGTGCTCCCTCTTACGACCTCTTGGGGAATGCTCCATGTTCTGGGCTCCTGCCGGATACTAAATTAGTATAGCAAAAATGCCGTCCCGCGTCAAGATGCGGGGCGGCATAATTCCTGTATGCTGGGGGATATCTCATGTACATCAGAACAAATGCTGTTTCTGCACCGGGCCGGGGGCAAAGGGGGTATCCTCGTGGTGGCGCACCACGGTCACCTCGCGGGTTTTTTCCTCCACATGGCCGTTGGCTTTGGGCACACTGTAAAAGCTGCGGGTAATGTTATAATAGCCGCGCATGTGCTGCACCAGGTATTCGGCCACAGCGGGCAAACAGTCGGTATCCTCAATGTTTTCATAGTTATAGTCTGCATACAAAAATGCCGTGTGCTCCCCCTTGCAGACCAGCGTGATTCCCGCTTCGTCCAGATGCAGTTCATCCACAGCGCACTGCTTCAGGCCGCTCAGGCCGCTTTCGCTGGCAAGTTGGGTGGCGCGGCGGCGCATAGCCAATGGAACGGACTGCGGGTCCAGCGCTTCGTTGCCGCGCTGGCCGATCTCCAGCAGGATGTCCCGCATCATGCGGCTTTCCAGCAGCGGGCGAATCTTTTCCTTCGCGCGGGCTTCCTCGGTTTTTGCCTGAATTTTTTGCAGCAGTCCCATTCTTTTTCCTCACTAAACACATATCATTGCCCTGCGCACATCCGCACTGGCATCAGGGGCATCTTACTTTTTCATCGTGTAACTAATATTATATTATAGCATACCTTTTCATCCTGTGCCAGCGCGGAAGATAACTTTTACACCAAATTCATTCTGGTAAATCTTTTTAGCTGTGTGCTTTTTTGTATTCAGCTTTCATTCTTTCTTCTCCGTCAAAAGCACAAATTCAATCCCCGTTTTTTGTCTATTTTACTCTTTGCCTCATGCCATTCATTCTTATTTTTCTTTTCTCCGTTCTTTCCCGTTGCACCCTGCCAGTTTCTGCATTATACTGATAAAAAAGTGCGCCGGCAAGTTTCCCCCCCGCCGGCAGCCGGACAGGAGTGCGGCCTATGAACATTACCGCGTTTGCCCAATATGCCGGGGTATCCAAGGCAGCGGTCAGCCGCTATTTTAATGGTGGGTACTTAAGCGCCGAAAAGCGCGCCCAGATTGCCGCTGCGGTGGAAGCCACCGGCTACCGCCCCAGTATGCAGGCCCAGATGCTGCGCACCCGCCGCACGCGGCAGATTGGGGTGATCATGCCGCGGCTGAGCAGCGAAAGCTGCGCCCGCATGGTGGAGGGCATCAGCCGGGTACTGGACGACCAGAACTACCAGCTGCTGCTGATCAACACCGCCAACGACAACACCCGCGAAGTGCGCGCGCTGGATACCCTGCGGCATGATACGGTGGACGGCATTATCCTGATTGCCACCACGTTTACCCCGGAACACCACGCGGTGCTGCAAAGCCTGCATGTGCCGGTGGTAATCGTGGGGCAGCAGTATCCCGGGTTCAGCTGCGTGTTCCACGATGATTTCGGCGCGGCGCAGGCAGCCACCGCCCACATGCTGCAAAAGGGGCGGCGCAAGCCGGGCTACCTGGGCGTGACCCTGCTGGACAAAGCCGTCGGCCTTGCCCGGCGCGAAGGCTTTGACAGTGCGCTGCGAGATGCAGGTCTCGTGCCCCAGCCGCAGCGGATGAGCATTGCCAAGTTCAACATGGAATCCGGCTACCACCAGGCGGAGCAGCTGTTTGGCCGTGCGCCGGGGCTGGACTGCCTGTTCTGCGCGACCGACTCCATCGCCCTGGGTGCGCTGCAATACTGCCGCAGCCACAGTCTGCGGGTGCCGGATGACATCATGATTGCCGCTGTGGGCGACAACCGCATTGGCCGCGTTGCCTATGTGCCGCTGACCAGCGCCCATCTGCATTACCGCACCGCCGGGGACAAAGCCGCCCGCCTGCTGCTGGACATGCTGGCGGACCCCCATGCCGAGCCGCAGATGATCAAGCTGGATTATGAGTTAAAATGCCGGGCCTCCACCGGGGATGACAACTCAGATGAAAATGTCTGGTCGCTATAACAGGCATCCTTTGCGCCACACTTCCCTGCATCACTGCGGGGAAGTTTTTATTTTGTGCACCCTTTCCATGCAGCCCCCTGTTTTTTGTGCATTTTACCAAAGAACGGTGTGAAACTGTGTGAAATCGATAACAGAATCTTTGCAAGTTGGGTCGTTTGGTCAATAGAAAAAGCACTCACCTTCGTATATAATAAAGCTGTCAAATGAAACAGGCCCCGGAACCTCCTACCGGGCCAACAGATAAAAGAAGGAGCGTGCAACATGGATTACAAGAAAGCAGCCCAGCAGGTACTGGATAACATCGGCGGTGCTTCCAACATTGTATCGGCCGCACACTGCGCAACCCGCCTGCGCCTGGTGATTGCGGATAATTCCAAGGTGAACAAAAAAGAGCTTGAAAATGCTGAGGGCGCCAAGGGCGTATTTGAAGCCCAGGGCCAGCTGCAGATCATCTTCGGCACCGGCATTGTGAACAAGGTGTATGACGAGTTCACCGCCCTGGCCGGAATCACCGGTGCCAGCAAGGAGGAAGTCAAACAGGCTGCCGCTTCCAAAGCACCATGGTACCAGCGGGCCATCAAGACGCTGGGCGATATCTTTGTTCCCATCATCCCGGCCATCGTGGCTTCCGGCTTTTTGATGGGCATTATGGAAGCGCTGAACTTTATGGTCAACAACGGCTTCCTGAACATTGATACCAGTGGTTCCATCTATGTGTTTGCCCAGCTGTTCTCCAACACGGCGTACACCTTCCTGCCTATCCTGATCGCGTTCTCCGCCGCAAAGGTGTTTGGTGGCAACCAGTTCCTGGGTGCTGTCATCGGCATGATCATGATTCACCCCAACCTGCAGAACGCCTGGACCGTTGCTTCTGAGGGCGTGCAGACCTACCAGTCGGTGTTTGGCGGGCTGTACAAAATTCCGCTGGTCGGCTACCAGGGCCACGTTATCCCCGTTATCATTGCCGTGTGGCTGATGTGCCAGATTGAAAAGCGGCTGCACAAAGTTGTGCCCGCCATGATCGACCTGTTTGTTACCCCGCTGGTCTCCGTTTTCGTTACCGGTTATCTCACCCTCGCTGTCATCGGCCCAATCTTCACCACGCTGGAGGACGGCATCATCAACGGCGTTCAGGCTTTAATTCAGCTGCCGTTCGGCATCGGTTCCTTCATCATGGGCGGTTTGTACGCCGTCACCGTTGTGGCCGGTATTCACCATATGTACACCCTGATCGACCTTGGCCAGCTGGCCAAGTTTGGTTTCACCTACTGGCTGCCCCTGGCCAGTGCCGCCAACGTTGCCCAGGGCGGTGCCGCTTTTGCCGTTGCCCTCAAGAGCAAGAACGCCAAAGTTAAGTCTATGGCCCTGCCCTCCGCCCTTTCTGCCTGCATGGGCATTACCGAGCCCGCCATCTTCGGCGTCAACCTGCGCTACTTTAAGCCCTTTATCGGCGGCCTGGTCGGCGGCGCCTGCGGCGCTTTGTATGCCAGCGTGACCGGCCTGGGTGCCACCGGCACCGGCGTGACCGGCATCTTCGGCATCCTGCTGCATCTGCACATGCCGCTGCAGTACCTCATCATGATGGCAATTTCCTTCGGCGTTTCCTTCGCTGTGACCTGGGTGATCTGGACCCCCGAAGCCGAGGAAGCCAAAGCCTGATGTTTTCCCCTCTCAATCAATAAGGAGCTACCTGTTATGAATGCCTTGCAGCGTGATTTGAAGCGTCTTGTCCCCATGGTGGAAGCCGCCGGGGCCGCCCGCGCGGCGGCGGATCCCCACCGGCAAAAGCTGCATGTTCAGCCCCCGGTTGGCTGGCTGAACGACCCCAACGGGCTGTGCCAGATCGGCGATGAATACCATGTATTTTATCAGTACGGCCCGTTTGACCCCACGGGAGGGGTCAAGCACTGGGGGCACGTGCGCAGCCGCGATTTGTTCCACTGGGAACGCCTGCCCGTAATGCTGTACCCGGACGAACCGTTTGACTGCCATGGCGTTTATTCCGGCTCTGCCCTGGTGGAGGACGGCATGCTGTACCTGTACTATACCGGCAATGTCAAGCACCCCGGCGAATATGACTACATCAAGCAGGGGCGCGGGCACAATGTCTGCCTTGCCACCAGCCGCGATGCCATCCATCTGGACAACAAGCGCTGCCTGATGTACAACCAGGATTATCCCGCCGGGCTGACCTGCCATGTGCGCGATCCCAAAGTGTTTGCACTGGATGGGCGCTACTATATGGTGCTGGGTGCCCGAACACTGGACGACCACGGCGAAGTGCTGGTGTTTGAAAGCGCCGACAAGCTGCACTGGAACCACATCAACACCATCACTACCCCCAAAGCCTTTGGCTACATGTGGGAATGCCCCGACCTGTTTGAGCTGGACGGCCAGTGGTTTTTGGCGGTATCGCCCCAGGGCATTGCCTGCCAGAACGTGTACGGCTGCGGTTACTTTGCCCTGCAGGGTGACTGGCGCACCGATTGCACATTGAGCGAATTCCACGCCCTGGACGATGGCTTTGACTATTACGCGCCCCAAAGCTTTGCCGCCGCGGATGGCCGCCGCATCCAGTTTGGCTGGATGGGCATGCCGGATGCCGATTACACCAACCCCACCGTGGAGTATGGCTGGCAACACTGCCTGACCCTGCCCCGCGTGTTGACCCAGGACGGCAATGGCTGCCTGCTGCAAGCCCCTGCCGCCGAGCTGAACGCCCTGCGCGGCGAAGCCCGCCAGCCGGCAGACGGCGAAACGGTTGAAACGGACCCCTGCTTTGACCTGACCGCCTCCCCCGCCGGGGATTTTGTCCTGACCATTGCCAACGGCCTGACCCTGACTTACACCGAAGCGGACCGCACCTGTACCCTGCGCTTTACCGATGCAGCGATTGCCGCCGGGCGCACCGAGCGCAAGGCTGTGCTGGATGCCCCCTGCCGCAGCCTGCATGTTGTGGGGGATGCTTCCTCGCTGGAAATATTCCTGAACGACGGTGCCGCGGTACTTTCCACCCGGTATTACCCGGCAGCGGGCAAGGTTGCCGTGCAGCTTTGCGGTGCAGGCAGCACCCTGTATTCCCTTTCGATTTAACGGAGGACATTCCATGGCACATGATACCTTGTATGCGATCGGCGAAGCGCTGATCGATATGATTCCGTCCAAAACCGGCTGTTCCTTTGCCGAGGTTCCCTCTTTCAGCCCCCGTGTGGGCGGCGCGCCCGCCAACGTGTGCGGTGCTTATGCCCGCCTGGGTGGGGATTCTGCCCTGCTGACCCAGCTGGGAGATGACCCGTTCGGCCACAAGATCATTGATGAACTGGCTGCCTGCGGCATTGATACCAGCCACATCTGTTTGACGGACAAAGCCAACACCGCCCTGGCTTTTGTTTCGCTGGAAGCGGACGGCAACCGGACGTTCAGTTTTTACCGCAAGCCCTCAGCCGATTTGCTGTACGCCCCGGAGCAGGTGGATACCAGCCTGTTTGCCAACGCCTATGCCCTGCATTTTTGCAGCGTTGCCCTGGTGGAAAGCCCCATGCGGGAAGCCCACAAAACTGCCATTGCCGCAGCCCGCAGCGCCGGGACTATCATTGACTTTGACCCCAACCTGCGCTTTCCGCTGTGGCCGGACCGTGATGCTTTGCGCCGCACGGTGCTTGAGTTCCTGCCGCTGGCCGATGTGGTCAAAATCTCGGACGAAGAGCTGGAATTTCTGACCGGCACCAGTGATATTGAAGCCGCCCTGCCCAGCCTGTTTGTTGGCCATGTACAGCTGGTGCTCTACACCTGCGGCAGCGCCGGTGCCCACGCTTACACCCGCACCGCCCACGGCTTTTCCGCCAGCAAGCCGGTAAAGGCCGTGGATACCACCGGCGCCGGGGACGGGTTCATCGGCTCGTTCTTGTGGCAGCTGCACAAAAACGGGGTGGACCGCGCCGCCCTGCCCGCTCTGCAGGCGGACCAGCTGAACCAGTGGCTGGATTTTTCCAACCGGTTCTGCGGTTACAGTGTGCAGCGCTACGGTGCCATTGACAGCTACCCCACCATCGACCAGCTGTAACTTTCTGCCATTCTCTGCTATTTCATCATAAAGCAGCCGCCCGGTACAGGTTTTGCACCGGGCTGCTGCGTTTGTATCTTTTTACAAAGTGCCCACCTGCCCACAGGATTTCCTGTCAGCAGGCGGGTTTTGCTTATTCTTCGGCCGGTTCCCCGCGCAGCTTGCGGTATTGCGCAGGGGATTGGCCGATTTCTTTTTTGAACACTCGGCTGAAGTACAGCGGGTTGTCATACCCAACGATCTCAGATATCTCTTTTACGTTATAGTTCGTATGTTCCAGCAGACTTTGTGCATTGACCATGCGCAGTGAAAGAACATACTGTGCGGGCGACATACCCATATACTGCCGGAAGTTATGGATGAACCAGTTGGTGCTGACATGCAGCGATTCGGCATAGGCGTCAATGCTGATTTTTGTGTTGTAATTCTCATTAAAATAAGCAGCCGCCACTTCAATCTGTTCCTGCATGCTGCCGGCCACCTTGGGCTTTTCATGCTGCTGGCGGCTGACGAGAAGCAGCATATCATTGAACAGCGAAGCAATATAATCCTCGTACCCAAAGCGGCAGAGCTGCAGTTCCTGAATAATTTTGCGGAACAGCGCTTTGTATTCCGGCAAGACCCCGCTGTAAAACACATGCTCCTCCAGCGAGATCCCGTGGTAGGTCAGAATATTTTTTACATCGTTGCCGGTAAAATGAATCCAGAATACCTCAGGGTGATCTTCCAGGTAATACACATACTTTTGTATCTCGTCCGGCTTATACAGCACCATGTTCCCGGCGCTTACCACCTGTTCCACACCGTCAAACCAAAAATGTGCTTTGCCGTTGGCAACGTACAAAATCTGGTAGTCACGCCGGCCTTTCTGCCAATAGGTCGGCAGCCTTTTGCGCGTTTTCAGGCGGTAAGTCCCGCAGCTGCCCACAATGAGCGGGGCCGAATAATCCTTGAAATCCAAGCGGGAGTTATTCAGATAGCCGGCGTTAATGTACACAAAAATCACTCCTCGTTTTTGTCAATTTCGCGCGTACAAACTTTGCTTTTGGCGGTTTCTGCCCCAAATCCATTGATTTTGTGTATGTTTGGTCCCAACCTGTTTATGTCTTTGTTCCCTATGGAAATTGTATAATATTTTCAAACGGAACGCAAGTTGTATTGTTCAAATCACAGGAGGACCGCCATGGTTATCCCACAGTATTACGAAAACCCACACATTTTGCATGTAAACACCATGCCAAACCGTGCCTATTTTATCCCGGATGCCCGCCGCAATGACGCCCTTGTGGAACACCGGGAAACATCACAGCGGTTCCAGCTGCTGAACGGGACCTGGCAGTTCCGCTATTACCACAGCATTTATGATTTACAGGACCCATTTTATGCCCCCGGCTGTGACTTGGCGGATTATGATACCATTCCGGTACCCAGCGTATGGCAGAACTACGGATACGATCACCACCAGTACACCAACATCCGCTATCCCTTCCCCGCGGATCCTCCGTATGTGCCCAAAGAAAACCCCTGCGGTGCTTATCTTTATGATTTTGACTACCAGCAGGACGAAGTTGCCCCGCGCGCCTACCTGAACTTTGAGGGTGTTGCTTCCTGTTTTTATGTCTGGCTGAACGGCAAGTTTGTGGGTTATAGCCAGGTTGCACACTCCACCAGTGAATTTGACGTGACCGCATTGCTGCAAAACGGCAGCAACCACCTGGCCGTACTGGTGCTGAAATGGTGCGACGGCAGTTACATGGAAGACCAGGACATGTTCCGCATGAACGGTATTTTCCGTGATGTTTACCTGCTGTGCCGCCCGGAACAGCATATCCAGGACTATTTTACCACCACCGGGATCCTACCGGACCGCGCAGACATCAGAGTCCGCCTACGCTACCGCGATTTGGCCGTTGCCACCCGCATTACCATTTACGATGCGGCCGGTACCCTGATCGGCACTGCTGCCCCGGCAGCGAACCCCGATGATGAAGCCTTTCCCTACTGCGCGGTCATCCCGGTCCCTGCCCCGATTCTGTGGAATGCCGAACAGCCGTATCTTTATACCCTTGTGCTGGAAACGGCCTGCGAAACCATCACGGATCGTGTTGGCATCCGGGAAGTTCATGTGGCAGATAACCAGATTTTTGTCAACGGCCACTCCATCAAAATCCACGGCGTCAACCGGCATGAATCTGATCCCGTCACCGGTTATACCATCGGGCTGGAACAGACCAAGACCGACCTTGCCATGATCAAGCGGCACAATTTTAACGCCATCCGCACCAGCCATTACCCGGATGTCCCCTATTTTTATCAGCTCTGCGATGAATACGGATTTTTTGTGATTGACGAAGCGGATAACGAAAGCCACGGTGCATCGGAACTGTACTGTGACGGCAATGTTGACTGGAGCAATCATGTTGAGCACTGGAACGAGCCGATTTCCGACAACCCGGAATTTACCGAGGCCACCGTGGACCGCACACGCCGCTGTGTGGAGCGCGATAAAAACCGCCCCTGTGTGATCATCTGGTCTATGGGCAACGAAAGCGCTTACGGCTGCACCTTTGAGGAAGCTCTGGCCTGGACCAAACAGTTTGACCCCACCCGCCTGACCCATTACGAAAGTGCCCAGTATCACAGCCAGAAGCGCAAGTATGATTTTTCCAACATTGATCTGTTCAGCAACATGTATCCTTCCTTGGAAAGCATTCAGGCGTTCCTTGACCAGCAGCCGGACAAGCCTTACCTGATGTGCGAATACTGCCATTGCATGGGTAACGGCCCCGGCGACCTGGAAGATTACTTCCAGTTTATCCAAAGTCATCCCGGTCTCGTGGGCGGCTTGCTGTGGGAATGGTGCGACCACGGCATCTACAAAGGCAAAGCCCAGGATGGGCGCTCCATCTTTTATTATGGCGGCGACCACGGCGAGTGGCCCAACGATGGCAATTTCTGCATGGACGGCCTTGTTTACCCGGACCGCCGCCCCCACACCGGCCTGCTGGAGTTCAAAAACATTTACCGCCCAGCGCGCGTGACCCATTATGACCAAAGCACCGGCACCCTGACCCTGCACAACTACATGGATTTTGTGGATTTGACCGATTACGCCACGTTGAGCTATGAGCTCAACTGTGATGGTCAGGTGGTTTCGGCAGGCAGTGTTCCTTTCCCGGGTGGATTCCGGCTGCCGCCGCACGCGGATGGCACTCTGCCATTGCCGCTGGATGTACCGGCCAAGGGCAAATGCTTTGTGAACATCTTTTACCACTGCAAACAGGATGGCGCACTGATCAAAGCTGACCACCTGCTTGGCTTTGATGAAATTCCTTTGCAAAATAGCGACCCCCGCAACCAGGATGCCGTGCAGCTGCTGGGCCGCCCCGCCGGGGATGGGCTCATCACCATCCGCGAAACAGACCGTATGCTGGTTCTCAGCTGTGAGCAGTTCACCTATGTGTTCAACAAGTTGACCGGCCTGTTTGACAAAATGACCTTTGCCAATGAACCGCTGCTGGATCAGCCCATGGGCTTTAATGTCTGGCGTGCCCCAACGGACAATGATCGCAAGCTGAAAGCTGACTGGTATGCCGCCCATTATGACCATGCTGCCACAAACGCTTACCATACGGAATATACCGTAACGGCAAGCGGTGTAACCCTGCACACCCACGTTGGGATTGCTGCAATTTGCGTGCAGAAGTTCCTGGACCTGGATGTAACCTGGACCGTTGCCAACAACGGCAGTGTAGGCCTTGCCCTGCATGCCAAACGCAACACAGTCTTCCCGGAGCTGCCGCGCTTTGGTCTGCGGCTGTTCCTGCCGCAGGAGATGTCCCAGGTCAATTATTACGGCATGGGCCCCATGGAATGTTACTGCGACAAGCACCATGCCGCCAGCCACAACAGCTACACCGCTACAGTCTGGCAGCTGCACGAAGATTACATCCGCCCGCAGGAAAACGGCAGCCATTTTGACTGCGATTACGTTATGTTGGCCGGAGATGCCGTGCGCCTGACCGCTGTGGGCACGCAGCCTTTCAGCTTTAATGCTTCCCACTACACACAGGAGGAACTGACCCGGAAAGCCCACAATTATGAACTGGAACCCTGCAGCAGCACTGTTTTGTGCCTGGATTATGCCCAGAACGGCATTGGCTCCGAAAGCTGCGGCCCCCGCCTGCTGGAGCAGTACCGCCTGGATGACGCCACCTTTAATTTTGGCCTGCGCCTGTTCCCGGAAAAGAAATAATACACACCCTCTACACTTCAAAAAGAATGGAGAACGAACATGTCTGAAAGTACAGAAAAACGCTATTTGAAATGGTATAACAAAATTGGGTATGGCTCCGGCGATATTGCCGGCAACGTGGTTTACGCGTTCCTGTCCTCCTTTGTCATGATCTACCTGACCAACACGGTAGGGCTGGACCCCGGCATTGTCGGCACATTGATTGCGGTTTCCAAACTGCTGGACGGCGTAACCGATGTCTTCTTTGGTTCCCTGATTGACAAAACCCATTCCAAACTCGGCAAGGCCCGCCCCTGGATGCTGTACGGCTATATTGGCTGCGCTGTTACGCTGGTTGCCATTTTTGCCATTCCGGAAAGCCTGGGTCAGTTTGCCCAGTACGCCTGGTTCCTGATTGCCTACACCCTGCTGAACGCTGTGTTCTACACCGCCAATAACATCGCGTATTCTGCCCTTACAGCCCTTGTTACCAAAAACAGCGCCGAGCAAGTGGAAATGGGCTCCTACCGCTTCATGTTTGCCTTTGCCACCAGTCTGCTCATCCAGTCCATCACTCTGGGCGGTGTCACCGCTTTGGGCGGCGGTGTTCAGGGCTGGCGCACCATCGCCATCATTTACGCTATCATTGGCTTGATCGTCAACACCGTCTCGGTTTTTTCCGTCAAAGAGCTTCCGGAAAGCAAACTGGTGAACACCAATGATAAAAACGAGATTGCCAAGGATGAAAAATACAACCTGATTGAAGCCGCTAAACTGCTGGGCTCCAACAAATATTACATGATGATCTGTGTCACCTACATTTTGCAGCAGATCTACACCGCCATGATCGGCATGGGCACCTATTACGCCATCTATATCTTTGGCAACGAGAACCTGTTCGGCGTTTTCTCCTGGGCCATCAATATTCCGCTGATCCTTGCACTGATCTTTACCCCCATGCTGGTCGCCAAATGGCATGGTATGTACAGGCTGAACGTGATGAGTTACGGCCTTGCCACCATCAGCCGCGCTTTGGTTGCCGTAGCCGGATTTATGGGGGCCAGTGGCAATGTTGGTCTGATGCTGCTGTTCACCGCCATTGCCGCCCTGGGCCAGGGTCCCTGGCAGGGTGATATGAACGCCGTGATCGCTGCCTGCTCAGAATACACGTGGCTGACCAAGCACAAGCGCGTGGATGGCACCATGTACTCCTGCACTTCCCTTGGTGTCAAGCTGGGCGGCGGCATCGGCACTGCCATTACCGGCTGGCTGCTGGCCGCCAGCGCTTTCGACAGAGCCCTGGCTGTTCAGCCGGACTCCTGCATCAATATGCTTAAAATCATGTACCTCATCATTCCGTTTGTGTTGGATGCCATCATCACCTTTATCCTTTCTCGTATGAAGGTGGAGGAAGCCAACGAAAAACTGCGCACCGAACTGAACCACTGATATTCTCCATTCTCCTTCCCGCCCGCAGCCCCAAAGATTCTTTAGGACTGCGGGGCTATTTTATACGAAAAAGGCGCGCTCTATGCAAAAATAGCATAGAGCGCGCCTCTGTATGTTTTATCTGATATTAAAGTTTCTTCAGTGCCTTCTTTTCGAAGGAACAAAATATCCCCGTAAAATCATCACAGATGCAGCACGCGGTCCTTGATTTCGGCGGTGCGGCCCTGGTTCCAGAACTGGGTACCGATGTAGCCGCAGGTGCGGCGGGCAACGTTCAGCTTGCTCTGGTCGCGGTTATGGCAGTGCGGGCACTCCCACACCAGCTTGCCGTCGTCCTCCACGATCTTGATCTCGCCGTCATAGCCGCACACCTGGCAGTAGTCGCTCTTGGTGTTCAGCTCTGCGTACATGATGTTATCATAGATGAACTGCATCACTTTGATGACAGCTTCCAGGTTATCCTGCATATTGGGCACTTCCACATAGCTGATGGCGCCGCCCGGAGACAGGCGCTGGAACTCGCTTTCAAACTTCAGCTTGGTGAACGCATCGATCTGCTCGGTCACATGCACATGGTAGCTGTTGGTGATATAGTTGCGGTCCGTAATGCCCGGCACAATGCCAAACCGCTTTTGCAGGCACTTGGCAAACTTGTAGGTGGTGGATTCCAGCGGGGTGCCGTACAGCGAGTAATCAATATTTTCAGCGTTCTTCCACTCGTTGCACTTATCGTTCATGTGCTGCATCACACTCAGGGCAAAGGGCTTTGCGGCGGGATCGGTATGGCTCTTGCCGGTCATATATTTGCAGCATTCATACAGGCCCGCATAGCCCAGGCTGATGGTGGAGTAGCCGCCGTACAGCAGCTTATCAATGGGCTCGCCTTTCTTCAGGCGGGCCAGAGCGCCGTACTGCCACAGAATGGGTGCCGCATCGGACAGGGTACCCTTAAGGCGGTTATGGCGGTACTGCAAGGCGCGGTGGCACAGTTCCAGGCGCTCATCAAAAATTTTCCAGAATTTATCCGGCTCACCGCCGGAGGACAGGGCCACATCCGGCAGGTTGATGGTAACAACACCCTGATTGAAGCGGCCATAGTACTTCGGCTTGCCCGGCACATAGTTCTTGGCGTTGGCCACGTTGTTCCAGCCAGTGCCGGAACGGTCGGGGGTCAAAAAGCTGCGGCAGCCCATGCAGGTAAATACATCGCCGTTGCCCTCGGTCTCACCCTTAGACAGCTTGTATTCCTTCATCTTCTTTTCGCTGATATAGTCCGGCACCATGCGCTTTGCGGTGCATTTGGCGGCCAGCTTGGTCAGGTAGAAATAGGGGGTGCCTTCGCGGATATTATCGTCTTCCAGCACATAGATCAGCTTGGGGAATGCGGGGGTGATCCAGACGCCCTTTTCATTCTTAACACCCTGGTAGCGCTGGCGGAGCATTTCTTCCACGATAATGGCAAGGTCAGATTTCAGGCGCTGGTTTTCGCCCGCTTCGTTCAGGTACATGAATACCGTGATGAACGGTGCCTGGCCGTTGGTGGTCATCAGGGTAACGACCTGGTACTGGATGGTCTGCACACCGCGCTTGATTTCCTCGCGCAGACGGGCTTCAACGATCTGGGAGAGCTTTTCTTCACCGGGATCAATGCCCAGTTCCTTCATCTCCGCTTCGGTATCGCGGCGGATCTTTTTGCGGCTGATATCCACAAACGGTGCCAGGTGGGTCAGGCTGATGCTCTGGCCGCCGTACTGGTTGGATGCCACCTGCGCAATGATCTGGGTGGCAATGTTGCAGGC
>ERZ779892.2536-NODE-2536-length-14084-cov-3.634471_pt1 | contig 14084 bp, 8 predicted proteins | sample MGYA00511552_ERZ779892 | MGnify/ENA primary metagenome ERZ779892 (study PRJEB29588, sample SAMEA2154561) | human gut metagenome | biome: human gut; feature: human-associated habitat; material: faeces | place: Denmark | collected 2008/2010 ... | reverse complement strand
TCTTTGCAACATGATACGTAAAAAGGTTGCACAATATATTGATAACGAGCATTTATTTTCTTCAAAAGCCCACATTATCGTAGCATTGAGCGGTGGTGCCGATTCGGTGGCATTGCTACACATTCTTCATACATTGGGATATAATTGCGAAGCCGCACACTGCAACTTCCATCTACGGAAGGAAGAATCAGACAGGGATGAACGGTTCGTTCGGGATTTATGTGCGACAATGAAAATACCCTTGCATATTGTGCATTTCGAGACAGAACAATATGCAACCGAGAATAAAATATCGATTGAAATGGCAGCGCGTGAATTGCGTTATCGCTGGTTTGCAGAGATAAAAAAACAGACAAATGCCGATGTCATCGCCGTGGCTCACCATCAAGATGACAGCGTAGAGACGGTATTGCTTAATCTTATACGTGGGACAGGAATAAACGGATTATTGGGAATACGGCCTAAAAACGGAGATATCGTGCGGCCGCTTTTATGTATCGACCGAAAAGAAATTATTGATTACCTGCAAAGCACCGGTCAGCAATACGTGACGGACAGTACAAATCTGCAAGACGAATACACCCGCAACAAAATACGTCTGAACCTGTTGCCACTTATGCAGGAAATTAATCCGGCAGCAAAAGAACATATTATCGATACCAGTAATTATCTGAACGATGTAGTGCGTATATATAATAAAGGTATAGATGAAGGGAAACAACGGATAATGGAAAAAGGCAATATCCGTATCACTGCATTGCTAAACGAACCCGCCCCGGAAACACTGCTATTCGAAATACTCTATCCGTTGGGATTCAACCCGGCACAAACTAAAAACATTCTGACTGCATTAAATAAACAAGCAGGCAAACAATTTATAAGCAAAGAAGGTTGGAGAATAACGAAAGACAGAGAATATCTGCTGATAGACAAAAAGGAAGAAAAAGAATACCCTCCTTTCAAACTAATCAGAGAAGAAAGAGAATACACAAGGGATTTTATTATTTCCCGCGACAAACACATTGCCTACTTTGATGCTGACAAATTAGTCGAAAAACTCAGCTTAAGAAAATGGCAGACGGGAGATACCTTTATCCCTTTTGGAATGAAAGGAAAGAAAAAAGTAAGCGACTACCTGACAGACAGAAAATTCTCCGTCATCCGGAAAGAACAACAATGGATTCTATGCTGCGGGGACAAAATAGCTTGGGTAATAGGAGAACGGACCGACAATCGTTTTCGAATAGACGGGAACACAAAAAGAGTAATCATCCTAAAGATTAACGAGGAATAATGTGCCAATTCCTCTTCCGCTTGCTTTCCGTTATTCGGTTTCAGCGTGCGAAAGAGGATTTTTATTGATAGACTATAAGATTGTTTTCGGATCTTTCTGCCGGGTAAAACACTGCGAAAGCAACACAGCAAACGGAGTATCATACACTCTCGCCTGTTGCGTACATGATTTAACACAAGCACAACACTTAATACACTTTTCTACATCCGTTTGTGTTTCATTACCTTTCAATATGGCGCCTGTCGGACAATGACGTACACATGCACCACAATGCGTACAAAGACTTTCGTCTTCCAACCACGGTGTACGCGGCAAAGGCACACCGCTCTTACGTAGTTTTATCACCTTACGCAAAAAGCGAAATAACGGAAAAAAAGGTTGTCGCGGCCGGGGAATAGCCCGGACATCAATCGGATAAAGAGTTTCCAGGCTGGAAGCTGCTTCTACTTTGGCTTTCAATTTCTTGCCGAATTCCACTGCTAATTCCAAATCATTAGAGTCAGGACGCCCTGCCGCAATCGGATATTTCGCACTGCTATAAGAGTGTTCACCTATAAAAGTCGCCCCGGCAATTACCTTAAATCCATTCAGTAAAACAAAGGCATCCAGTTCCGTCAAAGCTTTCTCATAAGCACGATTACCATAAACCACCACCAATGCTATCGGAGTATCGTTACCCCGGATACTTTCCAGACGCTCCATTGCCAACGGAGCTACATGTCCGCCATATACAGGAACTACCACAACAGCCAATGCAGAAGTCGGAAGCTCCATTTCTTCAACCGGTTTTAAGGTTAAATCGGTCGTTGAAAAATTAGTTATTCCTATTCCGTGAACAATTGCTTCACCTACTTGTTTAGATGTGTGGGTAGGCGAAAAATAAATAAGATGAGCTTCAGTAACTATCATAATGTTCAATTTTAAGTAACAAAGATACACTTTTAAATGAAAAAAATGATGATTTATTTATGAAACCAGAATTATTTATTATCTTTGCGCCGTTGAAACACTCTGCTATTTCTCACCAGAGGGAAACAACCAGATATCCAATTCAACAGAAATATCCCAGATTCATAATTTAAAGCATATGTTCACATGACCAGTGACAAGTGAAGTCCTGTTGTGTTGTTCATATTTCAGCTGAACAGAAAAATATTAATAACTTACTATACTGTATGTATAACATTATCCAATTGAACGACAAAAATTTGTCGGAACTACAAACTATTGCCCACGAACTGGGTATAAAAAAGACAGACTCACTAAAAAAAGAAGAACTTGTTTACAAGATACTTGATGAACAAGCCATCGCAGGTGCTACCAAAAAGGTTGCTGCTGAAAAGCTAAAAGAAGAGCGTAAAGTGGACAGACAACAGAAACGTACCCGCGTAACCGTAAAAAAAGAGAGTACTGACAAAGTCTTTACCGCCAACAAAAATGGCGATCTCACTAAGGCAAAAGCTGAAGCTTCAGTAGCAGCCGCTAAAGTACAACCGGTAGCAGAAGCAGTAAAAGCACCGGTGGCCGAGGCACCTAAAGCGCCGATAGCGGAAAAAGAAGTAGCTGTAGCAACTACAACAACTCCTGAAAAAGCTGAAACGCCTAACTCAACGAAGCGTAAACCGGGACGTCCGCGTAAAGCTAAGGTAGAAGAAAAAGCTCCCATACCCGCACCTGTACCTGTTGCAAAGAAGGAAGAACCTAAGAAAGCTGAGCCCGAATTGAATTTTGAAACAGAAGCGCCTAAAGTTATCAAGAAAGTCGTAGTGGAAGACAGCCCTATCCTGTCAGAACCCGAAGATGACTTCATCCCTATCGAAGACCTTCCGACCGAAAAAGTAGAACTGCCTTCTGAACTTCTCGGTAAGTTTGAAGCAACTAAAGCTGAAACACCCGCAGTTCCTGTAGTTGAATCTATTCCTGCTAATCAACGTCCACGCCTTCGTCCCCGAGACAATAATAATACTCCTTACAATAATAACAACAATAATAATAACCGGAACAACAACCCACGTCCCGTACAACAGCAGCGTCCGGCACAACCGAATGCCAACAATGAGAATTATTCTCCTGTCCCCGAACGCAGACCTGTAATTGAACGTGAAAAAGTATACGAATTCGACGATATCCTGACCGGTACAGGCGTACTGGAAATCATGCAGGATGGTTACGGATTCCTTCGTTCTTCCGACTATAATTACCTTTCTTCACCAGATGATATTTATGTATCGCAATCTCAAATCAAACTGTTTGGCCTGAAAACCGGTGATGTTGTAGAAGGTGTAATCCGTCCTCCTAAAGAAGGTGAGAAATATTTCCCACTAGTAAAAGTGGAAAAAATCAATGGACGTGACCCGGCTTTCGTACGTGACCGCGTACCATTTGAGCATCTCACACCATTATTCCCCGACGAAAAATTCAGATTGTGCAAAGGTGGCTATTCAGACTCTATGTCAGCTCGTGTAGTAGACCTTTTCGCTCCTATCGGTAAAGGCCAGCGTGCATTGATCGTGGCACAACCTAAAACCGGTAAGACCATCTTGATGAAAGATATAGCCAATGCCATCGCAGCAAATCATCCGGAAGTCTACATGATTATGTTACTTATCGACGAACGCCCGGAAGAAGTAACTGACATGGCACGCACCGTAAATGCTGAAGTCATTGCTTCTACTTTTGACGAACCTGCCGAACGCCATGTGAAAATCGCCGGTATTGTGCTGGAAAAAGCCAAGAGACTGGTAGAATGCGGTCATGACGTAGTGATCTTCCTGGACTCAATTACACGTTTGGCACGTGCTTACAATACAGTATCTCCGGCTTCCGGTAAAGTACTTTCCGGTGGTGTGGACGCAAATGCACTTCATAAGCCCAAACGTTTCTTCGGTGCTGCCCGTAATATTGAAAACGGTGGTTCGCTCACTATTCTTGCTACTGCCTTGATTGATACAGGTTCCAAGATGGATGAAGTTATCTTCGAAGAATTCAAGGGTACAGGTAACATGGAATTGCAGCTCGACCGCAACCTGTCTAACAAACGTATCTTCCCAGCTGTCAATATTGTTGCTTCCAGCACCCGTCGTGACGACTTGCTGCAAGACAAGCAAACTTTGGATCGTATGTGGATACTCCGCAAATATCTGGCTGACATGAATCCGATTGAAGCTATGGATTTTGTGAAAGACCGCATGGAAAAAACCAAAGATAACGATGAGTTCCTAATGAGCATGAATAGCTAAAACCATAGCTAAAAAGACAAAATCAACAATAAATAGGATTATATATACAAAAAGGGCGGGACATTTTCGGATATCTCGCCCTTTTTATTTATTTTTGTCGCAAGTAATCAGATTTCATTATATAAACATTTAATTAATCAGGTGAGGCTCAGTAAAACGATCATACTATTTTTGTTGATGCTATTTTACAGTACTTCCTACATCCAATCGACAAATCTGGATTTGGTAGATGAGCGTATACACCTGATGGAGTACCTGATGGATAACAATCTGGCCTATTCTCAAGAAGTCAGATTACATGATATCGCCCAGTGGGAAGATGAGCTTGTTGACGCATTTCGTAACAAGAAGGATTATAAACACATGTTCCTCATGCAGCAAATGGCTGCTTATGCACTTGTATCTGATGGACACATCAATGAAGCATTGGAAAAAGCAAATGCCATGCTACAGCAAGCTACCTTAATGAGATATGATATAGGAATAGCCATATCACACTATGCCATTGGCGATACTTACCTCAATGCCAACATGACTAATGAAGCTATCGAGGAATATGAAATAGCCATGCAGAAGCTATATAAAATTGCAGACTCCGAAAAATTACAGGAAAAAGTACTTATCCAATTAATCCCCACACTTATCAGACTGGGACGATTAAATGAAGCTAAAGACTATTTGGAACAGATAGAACAAGTAAAAGACTATCGACATAGCCGCTTCATAGAAAATATCTTTCAAGCCTACTATTATCTTCATACTAATAACCTGGAACAAGCCCGGGAATATATTCAGGAAGCAGAAGAATGGTATGAGTATTATCCTTTCTTTTTTCACAGTTCTATTTTGAAATATATCCAAGCCGAATATGCCAAGCAAATCGAAGATGACGAGCAAGCCATAAAATTATATAATGAACTGACCGTTAGCACCAGTAGCGCCAATGTCTACAATAGATATCTGAAAATGAAAAATTCATTGGCACGGCTGTATACCAAACGTGGAAGAGCCAAAGAGGCATGCGAAATATTTCAAGATATCAATGCTGCACGAGATTCTATCAATGCACGCAACTACTCCTCGCAAATTAATCTGCTGCGAACCATATATCAGGTAGACCGCCTTGAAATGGATAATCAAAATGAACGTAACCGATTATTGTTTTATTCTATCATGGGGTGCATCCTTATTTTAAGCATATCCATTGCATCGGTACTCTATATCCGTAAGATCAATAAACGACTGATAGCATCCAGGCTAAAACTGGAAAAAGCACGGCAAATTGCAGAAAATTCCATCCGTACCAAGAGCATTTTTCTATCGAATATGAGTCATGAAATACGCACGCCTCTAAATGCCTTGTCCGGTTTCTCTGCTATTCTGACGGATGCAAATATTGATATCAGCACCCGGCAACAATGCAATGAAATCATTCAGCAGAATTCAGATTTACTGTTGAAACTCATAGATGATGTCGTAGATCTTTCTAGTCTGGAAATCGGCAAAATGCAATTTCTTTTCGCTAACAATAATGCTGTGGCTATATGCCGGAATGTAGTGGATACGGTAGAAAAGATAAAACAAACATCCGCTTCTGTACTGTTCCAAACTTCTTTAGAGAACTTGGAAATCTATACAGATGAAGCACGTCTTCAACAATTACTAATTAACTTACTGATTAATGCCACTAAATTTACCACAGAAGGAAGTATTACTCTTTCATTAGAAAAACAGCCAGAAGGAGTTGCTCTGTTTGCTGTATCAGATACAGGTTGTGGCATAGCCCCAGAAAAGCAGGGTGCAATATTCAATCGTTTCGAAAAGCTGAATGAAAATGCACAAGGTAGTGGATTGGGACTTTCCATTTGCCAACTGATTGTGGAACGTTTCGGTGGAAAAATATGGATTGACCCCGAATACAAGAATGGTTCCCGTTTCCTGTTTACCCATCCTATTGTCTCAACTAGCAGAAAGGAGGTATCAGAATGAAACGTCTCTTATTTATAGTAGTTCTTTTACTTCAAATCTTTTTCATATTTGCAAACAGACCCATCAAACGGTCACCTGTTACCGATAGTCTTATAACAGAGTTGCAAACACTTCCACATGACACCACCAGACTAAAACTACTCGAAAAGCTTGTGCTTACGGAGCAGAATTCTCCGCATTACATAGAATATGCAGAAGAAATGTTCAACGAAGCTCAGCGTCAAAAAAATGCTAAATACATCTGCAGCAGTACCTATTTTAAAATTCTATATTACTATAATAAAGAAAAAATAGACAGCGTCAGTAAATTGGTCGATTATGTAAAACCCATTGCTGAACGCATGAAATACTACCGTTTGTACTTCAACGTACAAAAACTGCTCATATATACCTATATTTATAGCGAAAAATATGAATATGCCATCAATGAAGCATTGGAAATGCTCAAGATAGCAGAAGAGTTGGATAATGTAGATGGATGCATAGCTGCATATTCATGCCTGGCAAGTGCCTATCATGAAACCAATCGCAAGAAAGAAGAAGGAGAAGCGCTACGTAAGGCCCATGAATATGCTTCCGAGCAAAAGACAAGCAGTACGCAAGTCAATGTTTTGGAACAACTGATTATGTTCAGCAATGACCAAAATGATTATAAAAACCTGAAAGTATATTTAGATGAAAATAAGCAGCTAATAGAGGAAATGTTAGCCTGGGACCCTGACATGTATGAGTCTTATTTCAACCTCTACCTATTTTCAACAGTATTCCAGTCCTACTACTATACAGGTATAGGAAAAACTGACTCTGCACAATATTATATAAAGAAGGCACAAGATTTCATAACTCCTCAAAGCTATCTCCCTTACATAACCATGTATCATGATGCCTATGCCAAATACTATCACCACACTAAAAATTATCAAAATGCATTAGTACACATGGATTCTGCCCTTATATATATGCAACAATCTAAGTCAGCATTAACGGAGTACGCCAAACAATTATCCCGCAAAGCTGACATCCTGCTGGAAATTGGTCAATATGCAGAAGCATTACCACTATACGAAAAATCTAATCACATTCAAGATTCATTGACTGCTGCCATATCAGCCAAGCAATTGGAAGAAATCAAAGAAATATACCATCTTAACCAGCTAGTATGGGAACGCGGGAAACTCAGGAATCGTGTACAAACCAGTATTCTCTTGAGCCTTGGAATCATACTTGTGCTATGTATCACTTATATGCTCCGTATCAACCGGATACGAAAAGCATTGAAAATTTCAAAAAAAGAGACCCAGAAAGCCACACGTCAAACAGAGCGGGCCAATGAAATGAAAAACCGTTTCTTGTCCAACATGAGTCATGCCATCCGGGTTCCTCTGAACGGAGTATTAGGTTTCTCACAAATCATTGCAAACGAAGTGGAAATTGACGAACCTACTCGTAAAGAGTATGCGGACATCATTCAACAAAACACTGAACAATTAATGCGCCTAGTAAACAATGTTCTTGATCTATCCCGTCTGGAGGCTGGTATGATGAAGTTCCAATTAAGTGACTATGACATTGTACAACTTTGCAAGGATTCCGTAGGAATGGCACAAATGCAGAATCCAACCTTGCATATTCATTTCTACAGTGACATTGACGAGTATATTGTTTATACTGATACAAACCGGATGATGCAACTCATCGTCAGTATTCTTACTTGCCCCTCTCCATCCTTCAAAGAAGAACATGATCTCCAATTCACTTTAGATAAAAATGGAGAAATATTATGCTTCAAAGTTACGAACTCTCCATTGGCAGACCTCAATTATGCCAATCAGGACTCTGCTTTGCGTAACGATGTCAACCTTTTATTACTGAAACACTTCGGCGGTACTTATCAGGTGATTCATGACGGTAAGGAAGGACCGACTATTCTTTTCACTTATCCTGCTACCTCAACTGAATAATATTCTTGCCTCAAAAGAAGGTAGATACAGGGATTTTTTGTACTTTTGCGCCTCAATAAGAGTAATTTGTAATTTATAAATAGTAATTATATCATCATGTTCGATAATTTAAGCGAAAGACTGGAAAGGTCGTTTAAAATTCTGAAAGGTGAAGGAAAAATCACCGAGATCAATGTTGCGGAAACCCTGAAAGATGTGCGCAAAGCACTGTTAGACGCCGACGTTAACTACAAAGTAGCCAAAACTTTTACAGATACGGTTAAGGAAAAGGCATTGGGACAAAACGTATTGACAGCCGTAAAACCCAGCCAATTAATGGTGAAGATCGTGCACGACGAGCTGACTCAGTTAATGGGTGGCGAAACTGCAGAAATTGATTTGGAAGGAAGGCCTGCTGTCATCTTAATGTCTGGTCTGCAAGGCTCCGGTAAGACTACTTTCTCCGGTAAGTTGGCGCGAATGCTAAAAACGAAAAAGAACAAGAAACCGTTGCTGGTGGCTTGTGACGTATACCGCCCTGCCGCTATCGAACAGTTGCGCGTATTAGCAGAGCAAATAGGAGTTCCAATGTACTCCGAACCGGATAGTAAGAATCCGGTGAAAATTGCAGAAAATGCAATTCAGGAAGCAAAAGCCAAAGGATATGATGTCGTAATCGTCGATACCGCCGGACGTCTGGCTGTGGACGAAGAGATGATGAACGAGATTGCTGCTATTAAAAAAGCAATCAATCCGAACGAAATTCTTTTCGTTGTAGACTCTATGACCGGTCAGGATGCTGTAAACACAGCAAAAGAGTTTAACGAACGCCTTGACTTTAACGGTGTTGTACTGACTAAGTTGGATGGTGATACCCGGGGTGGTGCCGCTCTTTCTATCCGTTCAGTAGTAAACAAGCCGATCAAATTTGTGGGTACAGGTGAAAAACTGGATGCCATCGACCAATTCCATCCTTCACGTATGTCAGACCGTATCCTCGGTATGGGTGATATTGTTTCATTGGTGGAACGTGCTCAAGAGCAATATGACGAAGAAGAAGCCAAACGCCTGCAAAAGAAGATTGCCAAGAACCAGTTCGACTTCAATGACTTCTTGAGTCAGATAGCGCAAATCAAAAAGATGGGTAACCTGAAAGATCTGGCTTCTATGATTCCGGGTGTAGGTAAGGCTATAAAGGACATCGATATTGACGACAATGCTTTCAAGAGTATTGAAGCTATTATTTATTCTATGACCCCTGCAGAACGTAGTAATCCGGCCATTCTGAACGGTTCACGCAGACAACGTATTGCTAAAGGTAGTGGTACGAATATTCAGGAAGTAAACCGCTTGTTAAAACAATTCGATCAAACTCGTAAGATGATGAAGATGGTAACAGGTAGCAAGATGGGTAAAATGATGCCTAAAATGAAATAATAAAAATACTGATATGACACTAATTGACGGAAAAGCAATTTCGGAACAAGTAAAACAGGAGATTGCTGCAGAAGTAGCAGAAATGGTGGCGAAAGGTGGTAAACGTCCTCATCTTGCAGCAATTCTCGTAGGCCACGATGGTGGTAGTGAAACGTATGTTGCTGCAAAAGTAAAAGCATGCGAAGTTTGCGGGTTCAAATCCAGCCTCATCCGTTACGAGGCAGATGTGACGGAAGAAGAACTTCTTGCTAAAGTACGTGAACTAAACGAAGATGCAGACATAGACGGGTTCATAGTACAGCTTCCATTACCCAAGCACATCTCCGAACAGAAAGTGATCGAGACCATTGATTATCGCAAAGATGTAGATGGTTTCCATCCCATCAATGTAGGACGCATGTCCATAGGATTGCCTTGCTATGTATCGGCAACTCCCAACGGAATCCTAGAATTATTGAAACGCTATCAGATAGAGACTTCCGGAAAGAAGTGCGTAATATTGGGACGTAGCAATATCGTCGGCAAACCGATGGCAGCGCTCATGATGCAAAAGGCTTATCCGGGAGACGCAACCGTAACCGTATGCCACAGCCGCAGTAAAGACTTGGTGAAAGAGTGTCAGGAAGCTGATATTATCATTGCTGCATTGGGGCAACCCAATTTTGTAAAAGCCAAGATGGTGAAAGAAGGTGCCGTAGTTATTGATGTAGGTACTACTCGCGTACCGGATGCCACAAAGAAATCAGGATTTAAACTGACTGGTGACGTAAAGTTTGACGAAGTTGCTTCTAAGTGTTCATTCATCACTCCCGTACCGGGTGGCGTAGGACCGATGACTATTGTTTCTTTAATGAAGAATACATTACTGGCTGGTAAGAAAGCAATTTACCAATAACCTCGAATACCGGAAGAAGACAATTATCTCCATTAGGCTTCTTCCGGTATTTTGTTTAATCTATAATACTCATGAACACACAGCTAAAAACTATTTTTGTTTTCCTTTTTCTTGTCTGTACCCTACGGGGAACTGCGCAGAACTTTTCAATCGACTATCCATCCTATCAAAACAGAAATAGCGATGCACTTGAAATCAGCCGGATCGTCCGTAATGATACAGCCACTATTTTATATATGGATGCCTATTCGCGCCCTGACTATTGGCTACGTCTGGCTTCGGGACTATCACTCCATGGAAATCAAACCGGAAAGAACTATCCTATCATCCGTTCGCAAGGTTTCGAGTTGAACAAAGAAGTCTATATGCCTGCCTCGGGAAATATAACTTTCATCTTGCAATTTGCTCCTCTTGCCCCCCAGGAAGAGACGATTGATTTCATTGAGGGAACTAATAAAGGAGATTTTCAAATTAAAGACATAAGCCTCAACAAGCAAGAAAAGAAAGGAAAGATTCATTGCCACATTTCAGGCAAAATAATTGATAGTCCGCAATCCAGCCGACTCGTATTGATGAAAGCTCATAAGAATCCCAGTAGCAGCCCATGGCTATCGATACCTATACGCAATGGAGAATTTCAATATGATTTCTACGCTGATCATGAAGAAGTATACGAAGTCTTTATCTGGAATGATATGCTTACCGGTAGCTGGCTCCCTTCTCTCTTCTTTGCAGAAAATGGTCCTGTTTCTTTCACCCTATACCCGGCCAGTACCAGAAAACCGGGACTAGTGAGCACAAGTAACCCATTAACCTGTGAGTTACAACAATTGGAGAGTGAAAGAAAAGCCAAATTCAATTTTGACTCTTTATACGCTCAAATGAATAAATTATACGAAGAAAACCGTTTCGAAAGTGAAGCACTGCAAACTCTTTGGAAAAGAATCGAGCAAGTTAAGGACAACAATGAAGAACGAAATAATATCTACAGAGAAAGAGACCGTCTTGAGGAGAGCGGAGAAGCATACACGGAAGAAGGAAAAGCTCTTTTGGTAAAAATTAAGCAATTAAACGAAGAAATGAATCAATGGACTATAAAGCATATTAAACAGAATCCTTCCTTACCCGGACTATATGTTCTGACAAGTAAGACAGAAATGGCACGCAAAGGCGAAGACGTTACTCCATTTCTGAATGCCTATCAGGAAACTTTTGCCTCTCTCTATCCGGAGCACCCTTATAGTCAGCAAATGCAAATGCTCATTAAAAACGGACAACCGGAAATTGGAAAACCATATGTCGATTTCTCAGCTCCTGACCTAGATGGAAACAAAGTACAAATATCAAAATATATTCAGGGAAAGGTAGCGTTAATTGATTTATGGGCATCTTGGTGCGGTCCATGTCGTATAAACTCCAAGCAAGTTATTCCCATATATGAAAAATATAAGAATAAGGGATTCACTGTCATCGGTGTGGCACGTGAACAAGGAAGTGATGCCCGCATGAAAGAAGCTATCAAAAAAGATGGCTATCCTTGGTTAAATCTTATTGAGCTCAATGACACCAATCAGATATGGACGAAATACCGGATACCGAATGCTGCCGGAGGTACTTTTCTTGTGAATGCTGAGGGAATCATTCTTGCTATAAATCCCACAGTTGAAGAAATAGAAAGTATTCTTCAAAAGGAACTTTTAACTCCTTAAACATTTATGAGAAGAATATCTCCCCTCACACTACTTTTCTTTCTTGTGTCATGCAACAGTGCGGCACAAGAACAAGTAGTATCAGGAGCATCTGACACCATTCCTTCTGCTAAAGTCACATTATTATTTGTCGGTGACTTGATGCAACACAATGCACAACTTGAAGCTGCGCGTACAAGTCAGGGGACTCATGATTACTCTCTTTGTTTCTCTCTTGTGAAAGAGCAGATAAGTAGAGCAGACATCGCTATTGGAAATCTTGAAGTCACCCTCGGCGGAAAGCCATATGCAGGCTATCCTGCTTTTTCGGCACCAGATGAGTTTTTATATGCTATTCGAGATGTTGGATTCGACATACTATTAACTGCAAACAATCATTGTCTGGATCGCGGAAAGAAGGGGCTGGAACGTACTATCCTGATGTTGGATTCTTTACATATTCCATATATAGGCACTTATCGGAATAAAGAGGAACGTCGCCAACACTATCCCCTGCTTATTCATAAAAACGGATTTCGTATCGTCTTTCTCAATTATACTTATGACACAAACGGGGTCAAGCCCACCTCTCCCAATATAGTGAACTATATAGATAAGAAAATCATGCAACAGGACATTGATACCGCGCGGACATGGCAGCCCGATGCTATCATTGCCTGCATGCATTGGGGAAACGAATACCAGTCACTCCCCAGCCGGGAACAGCGGCAGTTGGCAGATTGGTTATTGGAACAAGGAGTAACGCATATCATCGGCTCACACCCCCATGTCATACAGCCAATGGAGTTACGTACCGATACTCTTACCGGAACGCAACATGCCATAGTCTATTCTTTAGGGAATTTCATATCTAATATGAGTAATGTAAATACTGACGGTGGTCTCGTATTTACATTAGAGTTGGAAAAAGACACAGTTACTCCATCTATTCCCAATATTCGCACCCGCCATTGCGGATATAATTTAGTATGGACGGCACGTCCTACTCTCACCAAAGAAAAGAATTATATCATCTATCCAACTGATTCCACATCAGTTTCAAAGCTCCCGGAAGCTGCACGTAACCATCTGAATATCTTCGTCAAAAACTCCCGAAAGCTCCTCCAACAGCACAATGTAGGAATTAAGGAGAATAAAAAATAATGCAGATTTGAGTGGTATATATGTTCAAATGAAGTTATCAATTATAAAAGATGAAGTTGAAGGTCCTGAATTGGTAAGACTTATATCGAAATATGCCAATAAACAAAACAAAGTTACTAATGCAGATTTAAATTCAAATCATCCTTTTTATACTAGAATTGAAGAATTCTCAAGAAAAATTAAAGCACCATTGTTACCTAATTCAACAGTGCAATCGTCTTGGTTCTTTGAAAGAGCTAGAGGTCAATATGATCAAGCAATGATGAAGTTCAAAACTAAAAAGGAAAGAGAAATGTTTGAACTTCAAAATCCTAAGGCTCAAAAATTCACTAAAACTGATTTAGCAAAATATATTAATAGTTCTGAAATGAGACCATATGATGTATCTTGGGGTGCAGAAGTTAATATGACTAGATTCCAGTTAATTATGGAAAAAGA
>ERZ779892.2521-NODE-2521-length-14145-cov-14.207452_pt1 | contig 14145 bp, 21 predicted proteins | sample MGYA00511552_ERZ779892 | MGnify/ENA primary metagenome ERZ779892 (study PRJEB29588, sample SAMEA2154561) | human gut metagenome | biome: human gut; feature: human-associated habitat; material: faeces | place: Denmark | collected 2008/2010 ... | reverse complement strand
TATATTTATATTATATAATAATCTTAACATTATAAATTTGTGATAAAACCCACACGCTTGTCCGTGGAAGCAGTCAGTTTAGGAGGACTTAACTATGTTAAATGTAGTTGGTAGTATTGTAAAGCACAACAATATTTTAGGTAGAATAGAATATGGAGAAGAGAAGCTTACGTTCATTTCTATCTATAATAATATGGTATGCATTGATAACTTAGACATACTCACAACAGCAACAGATGAAGAAAAGCTTACATATATTGTAGATGAAGTTAAGAAAGATTTTTCTGCTAAATTTGTGAAAGTGCATATAATAGGTGATTATCAGTTCGTTGAAATTACAACTGATGGAGATAGTTATTATGTTATTTTTGTAAATTTCATAGACATACATAGAATTTGCTATTCACTTGATAGTGCAATTCTTAAAGCTATTGCATATAAGAATGGTACAATTAAATACTGTGATTCTGCTTGTAAACTTCTTGATATTGATATCTAGTCTATAATTTCATATATAAATTCTTTTTAAAGTTGTGTCTATTTCGGTAGGTGCAACTTTAATTTTTTATTTACATTTATATAACATAACCTAAATATTTATAGTATATACTTATATTAAAGACAAAGAAGAAAGATACTAAATATTAAAAGGTGGTTATGTTTTATGAAAAAGAATTATCAGGTTTTCTATTGGATTAAAAGAAATAATAAAAGGTATCTCAATCATATGTTTGTAAATGCTAATAATGCTAAGAGTGCTATACAATATGTAAGAGAACTGATTAAAGATAAAACAGGAAGAACTGCATTTGGTGCTACTACAAAAGCACCTACTGAACAAGAACTTAATGCTTATAGAAAAGCTTGGGGATATATTGTTGACTAATAAATAGATGAGATTTATTGTATGAGGGTTAGACAAATTACAAAGGAGTTTATGTTATGATTATTACTGATGTTGCAGATTTGGATTTAGAAGCTATTCTTCAAGATATAGAAGTTACTCTTATTACTAAGAAAGCAAGAAAAGAAATTAAAGTTTGGGCAAGTTGGTATGACGATGAAACTAATATTCTATGTGCTTCTTATACCGACAGATTTGGAAAATATGCTGTAAAACAGTTTAATTTGAAAGATTATGATTTCTATATTTAATAATTTATTTACATTTGTATAACGATTTTGTAAAGTTAATAGTATATACTATATAATGTAGACAAAATAAAGAACCTACAGCTTAAAGATGATTTATTATGTATAAGAAAGAAAGGTTTTTACGATGAAAGAACTAACTGAAACTTTAAGAAACAAGATTATCAATGCTTATAATGCTTATAATAAAACAGGAAGAACTACTTGTAAGTGGAATGATATCTATGATACGGAAGAAGAACTAATAAAAGATTTATTTAATGAAAAAGTTCTTACAGATGAAGATACAAGTATTTCATATAAAATTTGTAGAGGTTATGAATATATCAAGAGTTTTAGAAAGTTCTATAATAAGAACACATATCTTACACCTAAGCAAATAACGCAACTTAAAAGAATAGCTTATGCTATAGCATATAACATTTATTGCATTTAATTTAAATTGTTTGTTTAAATGTTTGGGAGGTATTTTATTATGCAAATTTTGAAAGGTACAAAAAGGGAGATAACTTTGTTAGAATGGAATGAAGTTCTAGCAAAAGCTGAAAAGCATTTGGCAGAAAGCAAAAAATGTTATGAGCTTTATGGAGACGATGACAGTAAACAGTGGGTTGAAGAAGATACTGCAAAAGTAAACCATATAAAGCAACAGATTAAAGAAGTAACTGACTTTATGGATAAGAACCAGATTAAATGAAAGTGGTGTAAGGAGAAATTATAATGAATAAGAAATATGAAATGACATCAATCTCTATAGAATGGCAGGGCAGAAAGCTATTTCGTATAAAAGCTCTAAAATCATTTGGGAACGTTAAAGCGGGGGACATGGGAGGTTATATAGAAAACGAGAGTAATCTTAGTCAAACTGGTAATGCTTGGGTATATGACGAAGCTAAAGTTTATGGCGAAGCATGGATATGTGATAACGCTCAGATTTGTGACACTTCTATGGTGTTTGGGAACGCTAGAGTTTTCAGAGATGCCAAAGTTTACGGAAATGCATGGATATTTGGGAATGCAAGAATATATGACAACGCTAAGGTTCATGACTCCGCTGATATTTTTGATGATGCTAGGGTTTATGACTCCGCTGATGTTTTTGGTGATGTTATAATTTGTGATAATGTTAGTGTTCATGATAACGCTAAGATTTATGACACCGCTTTTGTCTATGGTAACGCAGAAGTTTTTGGCAACGCTAAAGTTTATGGCAATGTTATAGTTTGCGACAATGCTATGGTTTTTGATAATGCTGAGATTTTTGGTAACTTTAATGTCCATGATGATATGGAGATTTGTGGTGACAGTAAAATTCACGATAATAAAAAAGTATAAGTAAATACACACTGCTAGTTTTCTATTTCATCTACAAAAACAAGAAGAGAAATCTTAATCCTAACGCATGAAATAAAGCCTATATGTATGTAATATTGTAATAAGTAGAAGATTACATAATGAAGCAAGTTCAAATAAAATAACTTGAAACACTTATGAAGAGGTTGAGAAAAATGAAAAAACAGTATTTTGGCAAAGACAAGATGAACAATCTTAAATCTATATATGCAGTCGCTTTCACAAATGATGCTGAAATGAATTTGTTTACTCAGCTCATCGCTGACGAGTATGGTTATGAACAGTATAGTGATGTGCCTGAGTTGTTTGTTGATGATGATAGCAAATACACATGGGCAATAGCATATGATATTGAGGACGGCAACGTCCGAAAGGAATTTGAACAGGCATATAAAGATGTGAAAAAAGCGTTGAGAATGAATGGATAAAGATATAATAATTAATGGCAAGAACATTAAGGGAGTAAAGAAAACTGTTGGCAAGTATAACAAGTTGCCAGTGGAACAAAGAACAGCATATAACATATGGTACGACCTCATGGAGCGTAAAGTTACGTTGATTTCAAACGATTCTTTTAAACAAGAAACTTACTACAGTAGGATAGGTGGGTTTATATTTAAAAGATATGAGGACCTAAGTGACATAATAAGTGACGTGTATCCATGCCTCGGAACTGCTAACATTTCAATGACAATGTTGAAAAATGTTTTGTCACAATATTTTGCATAAGGAGTGGTTACTATGTCTAGAAAATATAAAATAACAACACAATCTATAGAATGTGGTGATAAAAAGTTATTCCGCATAAAAGCTCTAAAATCATTTGGAAGTGTTAAAGTAGGCGACCTGGGCGGATACATAGAAAGTGAAAATAATTTAAGTCAAGATGGTAATTCATGGGTCTACAATACAGCGAAGGTTTATGACAAAGCTATAGTTTGGGGTAATGCTGAAATTCATGATAACGCTGAGGTGTTTGAGGATTCTTTGGTCTATGGAAACGCTTGGGTCTGTGGAAACTCTAAGGTGTTTGGTCTAGCTAGAGTTTATGGAGATGTTTGGATATATAATGATGCTGAAATTTGTGATAATGTCCGTGTCCATAATAACGCTAGGGTTTTCGGCAATGCTATAATCCGAGATGATACTAATGTCTATGGTTACGCTGAGATAGGTGGAAATGCAGAAGTCCATGATGATGCTGATTATATTTGTGTCAAGGGACTTGGCTCTGCTTTCCGTGACACAACATTTTTTAAATGCAAAAATAATGACATTGGTGTTGTGTGTGGTTGTTTCAATGGGAATCTTGAAAAGTTTACCAAAGAAGTAAAACATACTCATGGAGATAATAAATATGCTAAAGAATATCTTGCAATGGTAGAGGTTGTAAAGATACATTTTGAAAAGGAGAACAACAATGAATAAGAAATTTGAATTAACATCAATTACTATAGAGTGGAAGGGTAGAAAGCTATTTCGTATAAAAGCCTTAAAAACATTTAGTGGTGTAAAAGCTGGCGAGCTAGGCGGTTATATCGAAAGTGAGGAAAATCTTAGTCAAGAGGGTAACTCTTGGATTTATGATGATGCAAAAGTTTATGACAACGCAAAAATTTTCGGTAATGCTCATGTCCGCAATAATGCGGAAGTGTTTGGCAACGCTAAAGTCTATGACGATGCCGAAGTTTTTGGTAATGCCCAGGTGTGTGCTAACGCTAACATCAAAGAAGATGGGTGGGTGAGCGATTATTCTATTATTCTTGGTAGCGTATGTGTCTACGGAAATTCATGGATATATGGTAACGCAGAGATACATGATAATGCTGAGATTTGTGGCAACGTTAAGGTTTGCGGTGACACTGTTATTTATGGCAATGCACTGATTAGAGCTGATTGATATATTAATTAACAACACAAACTATAATAAAAAGGATTTGAAAATTAATTTATGAATATACTAAGAAATATAACTTTAACAGATATACTTGAAAATAATTATGTTTGTATGGTTTATATACCTAAGCGAGTTAGTAATATATGTAATTTTGTTGATTGTAATATATCTACTAATAAGACTAGACATATTGTTGTAAGTCCAAAGGATACTACATATAAACAGCTTATATACTCTAAAGCAGAATTTATGCAACTTATAAATGATGGATATATAATTGTTAAAGTACCTTAAATTATGAACATGAATACATACGAAGATATAATACTTAATAAAATGATGACTATAGGTTGTCATTTTAAATGTGCAATGCCTAAGAAATGTAATGGTTATTATAAATGGGAATACACTAAATGTGTTTTAGCTAAATCTAAAACAGAAGATAAATTTATTGTATTACCAAAAGATAATAAATTTATTTCTATGCTATATACGGAACAAGAACTTAAACAACTCATAAAGGATAACGCAATTATACTTTAGCTACATAAAATTAATTTTATATAGGAGAATATATATATATGACTAACGAAACAGTAAACGAAATTTATGAAATGTCAAAGAATACAGAAGCTTTTAAGAAACTTTCTATAAGACTTTCGCATTATAATTTTAACCTCCAGTAGCAAGAAGTCCCCCACCTCTAAGGTGGGGATGAATTGCGACTCATCCAAGCTTGACAAATTTGGAAGAATAGGCTATAATAAAATCAGTCGAAACAAAAAAAAGGACTTATAAACTGTGGAATTAGACAATAATGCTCATTCAGTATTTTTGCTGTACTATCATCTTGTACTTGTTGTAAAATATCGGCGGAAGGTGTTTGATGATGAAATTTCCGACAAGGCGAAAGAGATATTTGTGTACATATCACCAAAATACAATATTACTTTGCAAGAATGAAATCATGATAAAGACCATGTGCATATATTATTCAAAGCACATTCCAACTCGGAAATCAGCAAATTCATAAATGCATACAAAAGTGCGAGTAGCGGACTTCTGAAAAAAGAATTTCCGCAAATATGCCAAAAACTTTGGAAAGAATATTTCTGGAGTCAGAGCTTTTGTTTGCTAACAACAGGTGGAGTACTGATTGAAGTGATAAAGAAATATATCGAAAGCCAAGGTCAGAAAGACAGAGGAAAGAAGTGAAATTATGGCAAACAAGGCATACAAATTCAGGATATATCCAAACACAGAACAACAAATCTTGTTTGCTAAGACTTTTGGATGCGTTCGCTTTGTATACAATCATATGTTGGCAGATAAAATTAAGTATTATGAAGAAACAGGAAAAAAGCTGAATAATACACCCGCTCAATACAAAAAAAGAATTTGAATGGCTGAAAGAAGTAGACAGCCTTTCACTAGCAAATGCTCAAATGAATTTGCAGACAGCGTACAACAATTTTTTTAGAAGTCCTAAAATTGGTTTTCCAAAATTCAAATCCAAGAAATCTAACCGCAAGAGTTATACAACAAATTTCATAAACGGAAATATTTTGATGGAGAATGGTTATCTGAAACTTCCGAAAATCGGCTTTGTTAAGCTGAAACAGCATAGGCAAATTCCATCTGATTACAAGCTGAAATCTGTTACAGTTAGCCAAACTCCAAGCGGAAAGTATTATGCAAGCGTTCTTTTTGAGTACGAAAGTCAAGTACAAGAAAAAGAGCCTCATAATTTCTTGGGTTTAGATTTTTCCATGCACGAGTTGTACAAGGATAGCAATGGAAATGAACCAGCATATCCAAGGTACTACAGACAAGCAGAGAAAAGATTGAAACGTGAACAACGGAAACTTTCACTTATGCAAAAAGGTTCTAAGAATCGAGAAAAACAACGTGTCAGAGTTGCAAGACTACATGAAAAAGTAGCCAATCAGCGTAAGGATTTTTTGCACAAACAATCAAGGCAGATAGCCAATGCTTATGATTGCGTATGCATAGAAAATCTGGATATGAAAGCAATGTCACAGGCTCTGCATTTCGGCAAATCTGTTTCGGACAACGGTTGGGGAATGTTCACAACGTTCTTACAATACAAACTTGAAGAACAAGGCAAAAAGCTTGTTAAGATAGACAAATTCTTTGCAAGCAGTCAGATTTGTTCATGCTGTGGATACAAAAACACAGAAACAAAGAATCTCAGCATAAGAGCATGGGATTGCCCTGAATGTGGCACACATCACGACAGAGACGTAAACGCTGCAATCAATATCAGAAACGAGGGTATGCGAATCGTTTTCGCATAGCCAAAGCCAATAGAACCGTGGGACACACGGGGGTAGCTCGCTTATGCTGTAGTCAGTGAACTGCTCGAACGAGAACCGACTGCTTGCTTTTGCAAGAGGAAGCCCTCGCCTCTTCAGACGGGGGAGGATGTCACGCTAATTCCACCTACAGATATAAATGATACATGGAAAATAGATATACTTAGATGTACAACAGAAATGAATCAAGCTATGCTCACTAACTTTGTAAACAGACTTGCAGAACTTAATCAAATGCTTATTTATCTAAATAGCTTTAACTGTGAAGAACTACTTGATGCATCAAATGATATTTGTTACTAAGTAAAATTTTTTAATTAAATATTTTGTGATAAAGATATTCTGAATATAAGAGTATCTTTATTTTTTTTTATTCAAATATGTTTAAATCATTTAACAAACTATAACATAAACAAATTATAATATTAATATAAACTATAGCATTTATAAAATAACTACTAATAGTATGTAACTATGTTTACTCATTTATTTTTATAAGGAGTTGAAAATATAAATATGAATAATAATATGAACATAAGTATTAATACTAGTACAAATGAACAAACTGCTAAAGCTGTTAATAATAGTAAAGGTGTTAAAACTAATAGTAGATATGTTACTATTATGGGAATGAACTTTGATACTGCTAAAGAAGAAGTTCCTGATTTTGGTAGTATTAGATTAGTAGATTCTAATGGACAAGATGCTAATCAATATTTCTTAAATTCAGAAGATGTTTCTAAATTAGATTTAATTACTAATGCGGGTGATGGTTCTTTAGCATATTGTTTAGACACAAAAAAATTATATGCTAGACATGAAGATACTTGGAAAGAGGTATAATACATGAATGTTATTCAGACTATTTTAGATTATAATAAATCTAAAGAAAGTGGTGGAAAAACAGATATAACAAAATCTGACATTATATCTGCTCTAGGCTATACTCCTATATCTGAATTAGAAAAAGGTGCTAATAGTGGCATTGCAGAATTAGATGATAATGGTAAGGTATTAACTAGTGAACTTCCTAGTTATGTTGACGATGTGGAAGAATTTAATAATTTAGCTGAATTACAAAAACATACTGGTGAAGCAAGCAAGATTTATATTACATTAGATGATAATAAATGTTATCGTTGGGGTGGTACAGCTTATGTGGAAATAAGCTCTAGTATAACATTAGGAGAAACTTCTGGTACTGCATTTCGTGGAGATTTAGGTAAAGAAGCTTATGATAAATCTCATATTCATTCTAATAAAGAAGTAATTGATAATATAACTTCTGAAGATATTACTAATTGGAATAATAAGAGCGATTTCGATGGTAGATATACTTCTTTAACAGATACTCCTACAATTCCTACTGTTACAAATGACTTAACAAATGAACTTAAAGCCAATTACGATTTGGCTTATACACAAACACATACTCATAGTAATAAGGAATTGTTAGATAAATTATCTTTAAATAAAGATAATAAATTATTATATAATGGAGATAAAGTAGACTCAGATGTAGATTTAACAGCTATCATAGATGATTCTACAATCGCAGATAAAACAACTTGGTCCAGTAATAAAATAAATACAACTATACCTAAAACATGGGTAGGTACTAAAGCTGACTATGAACAGATTAAAGATACTTTAGAAAATGGAACTATAGTCTACATAACAGATGATGAATCAGTTATTTTATTAGATAAAACAGAGATAACTAAAATGAAATTAACTGATGAAGAATTCAAAAGACAAATAAATACATTATATGATATTAATAATGGGTCAGCACTTAGTATTGAGACTGACAGCGAAACAGTGTATCAAAAAGCAGTGCCTACAGGAGCAAAGCTGATGAGTGTGAAGTCTGTTGGTGGTAGGTCAATCGTATTTAATCAAAGTTTTCAGCCAAGGAAGGAAGCAAACAACGGTGCTACAGTGACCGCTGATTCTGACGGAACAATTACCATTAATGGAACTACGACAGCATCATACATCAATTTTAGAGGTGTCACGCCCGAGGAGAACAAGATAGGAAAATATGCTTTCAAACTGCTGATTTTGAATAATCCTGACAACATAAATATGAAATACGGTTTTCTGAATCGGGGCCTATCAACCCCAGTAATCACCAGTGGTTCATCTGCTGCGATTTGTAATCAGACACAATCGGAGATTTTACTGGGGAAGTCTACTGGAATTAGTGGTTTTGCAGTCGGTACAGTTTTCAATAACGTCAAAATCAAAGTTCAGATTTTCGATTTAACAAAAATGTTCGGTTCAGGCAACGAGCCTGCAAGCGTTGAAGAATTCGAGAAAATCTTCCCAGCGGACTATTACCCATACAACGCTGGCGAAATAGTCAGTGTTGGCACGGAAGAGGTCGTGGAACAGGGACGAAATTTGTTCGACTGTTACGGCTTTTCTTGCATATCAATCTCAAACGTAAATGCCGAACGAACGCTTACCAATGATAGTGGAACAACAATTTCTACAATCGAGCCAATCAATAGAGTTATTGCAACACAAGCACAAGCACCCAATAGTGGCAATGTGATTTCTTATGTTAACGGATATTTTTGTGTTGGTGTAAAAGGCATGAAGCTATCGAAAAGTTATGTATTCTCATTTGATTTTACACCAACAAAAATGCTTCTTGAAAGTAACAAGTTGGCATTACTTGTGAATGGAAGCTTGTCACAAGGTACTATCACCATAGGCGATTTAAATGTTAAAAAAAGGGTTTCTACTCCAATTAATTACGGTGCAGTATATGACAGGGAATACATAGAAATCCGACTAGGTGGTATGAGTGGTATTTTCGAGAATTTCCAACTAGATGAAGGAAGCACTGCAACTGCATATACACCGTACTATACTCCTATATCATACACAATTCCCGAAGCTATCCGCAATCTGCCTGGCTACGGCTGGTCAGCAGGAACGGCACGAAATTACGTTGATTACGAAAATAAACGATACGTTCAGTGTGTGAACAGCGTTGATTTGGGGACGCTGTATTGGATTTTAGACAAAAATAATTGGTGGTATAACACTAAAATTCCGAAAGGATTATCAGATAGCAATGCAATATGCAATAAAAGAACATATGTGTTAAAAGGAGAAACTGGCAATGAAACACAGTGGTGTCATAGTGGTGCAGGCTATTTTGAGGTTTATGTCACTGACGTTACAACATCAGCAGATGTGAGTAAGAAATTGTCAGGCGTTACCCTATACTATGAATTGGCAACCCCAATCGTCACAGATATTTCAAACCTGATACCAGATGATTTTCTGCGAAACATCGAGGTTGAAGGAGGGGGTAGCGTGACGTTCAAAAACAGCAATGGTGACAGTTATCGGATACCAGTGCCGTCAGAACTTAGTTATACAGTTAAATTTAACAGTAATGCTAGTAAAGAATATGTAGATTCTGAATTAGCTAAAAAGGCTAATAAAACAGATATTCCTACTAAATTACCTGCTAATGGTGGCAATGCTGATACAGTTAATAATCATACAGTATTATCTGATGTACCTACTGATGCTAAATTTACAGATACTATTACCCCTATAGAAGATTCTTCTACTACTTCTACTACCAGTACATGGTCGGCTCAGAAGATAAATGATACTATAACTAATAATAAAAATGCTAGAGTTATATTATCTACAGGTAGAAATGTTGAAGAAGCTGAGACTAAAACTGCGGAATTAGTTAGCTTAGATGGAGCATATTTATATTGGAGTTCACAAGCAGGTACTAATAATTATGTATTTGGTATAATACTTTATGTTTATAATAAATGGACAATGATACCTATAGCTCAATCATCTGATGATGCATCTACTGGTATATCTTTCTCTATTACAGATAATACAATAACTATGACTAAACATAATACTGGTAGTACTCCTACAGCAGGTGGTGTATTTGCTTTAGGTCCAACATTAATATAAACTACTACAAACATTAAAAGGGTTGTGATTTTGCAACTGTTAATATAAAAAATTAAGGATGTATAAATTATGCAAATATATGAAGGAACAGACGGACTAAGAGGATTAGTTAGGAAACTTATTGAAGTTTATAATTTTAAGAAAGTTGTGTACGAGGGTGATAATGCAAGTATTGATACACAAGATGTCGTCTTTCAGCTTTGGGTAACAGATGAACTGTTTTTAAGAGGTCAGTTTGCTGATACAAACAGAAGCTTTGGTTGGTGTGACCTAAGAACAGAAGCATTGACTTGCCCATGTATTTCCCCATCAAGTCATGCAAGTGATGAAAGAAGATGGATTATTTATAAGCAAAGTGATTTAGTTGCTATAGGTATAGACAGTGACACAGCTAGAAGACCTGATATAAATATAATAATTGGCGAAATAACTAACTATGAAACAGGAGAAACTGAAATAGGCATGACAACAAGTCGTGCTGATAATAATACTGATTTATATTCAGTATTTACTAATGGAACTTCTATAAAATCTACACCTCATAGGTATTTTTGCCAACAAAAATCAGTAACATCACTTGCTCCTGTAGTTTCTACTGAGTTAAACAAAGGTTTCACCAATGTGTATCATATACTTTCTCATATACAGGGTATATCAGATAGCTATAGTAGCTGTAGCTACTCTGTACCTACACAAACTATACTGCTTAATAATAAGAAATATCTATTAAGCAGATTTGCATTTGAGATAAAAGATTAAATTGTAAAGGATTAGATAAAATAATATAAAATTTTCTAATAAAAACCTTATGGATATGTACTGATGAAACTGATGTAGATAATGAAAGAAAAGAATTTACTGTAGAGTTAGCTTTATATGAACAAATATAAATTTATCTAAGAAAGGAATTAAAAGTATGAGTATAGGTATTTTTAACTCAGAAGACCAAAGTTTAATTAAATTAGCAAGTAATAGTATTACTGCTGATGAAACTATTGAAACACTTAACGATATAAAAGTAAGTGTTGCAACAGACAAAGCAAGTGTAGCTGCTGATAAAGCTACTGTATCTGCTGATAAAGCTGATATAGTTTCTATGAAATCAGAAATAGCTAATACTAAAACTACTATTGATGAAACTGCACAAACAATTTCAGAAAATGCTAATTCTGTTCAGCAAGAAAAAAATAGCCATTGATAAAACTAAAACAGATATTGATAAAAAGTATACAGAAATATCTAATACTGCTTCAAAGTTAAATACTGAATATAATAATTTAACTTCTAATTATTATACTAAATAAGCTACTAATAGCTTAATTAGTAGTACAACTAAGCCTAAATATTCAGTAGTTAATGAACTTCCTACTTCTGATATAAGTACAGACATTATTTATTTAAAATCTACTAATACTACATCTACTGATGGTATTTATGAAATGTATACTTATCAAGATAGTAATTGGGTTAAGATAGGAACTTCAAATCCTGATTTAGCGGATTATTATACTAAAGAATTAGCCAATAGTACATTTGCAACTAAAACGGAAATTAATAATACTAATAGTAATGTTAGTCAGCTAAAGAAAGATTTAGCTGAATTAAATATTATTCCAATAATGAATAGAGTTGTAAAAATTGATACAGAACATTATTGGGGTAATGATGGTACTCTTAACGAAAATAGCGGTTATGATGCAGTAACAATAGAAGTTGAAGGTGGTAAATCATACTCTATAAACAAAAACTTCTCTGGTGGTCAAAACTTCAATGTATTTACAGATGGTGCAGGTAATGTGCTTGGTAAATACACATCTGATAATGTGACAGAAATTGGTAACGGATGGTATTTCACAGCTATTAAAGGTGCCAAATACTTAAAGGCAACTTCTGGCGTTCGTACTTATTGGAATGACTTTGTTGTTATTGAAGGCGTTCATGATATATCAAAAGTTACCATTCAAGATTATCCTATTGGAGAAGTTAAGAAAGAACATATAAATGTTCCTTTTGAACTAATGGATGGTACTGTTGTTGATGATGAGTTAAAAAAAACATGAAAACCATTTGGCTGACCTTGATTCAGTTGTTGGTGGTTTTGTTTATCAGTATATTGATAAAACACAATATAACGATGGACACTTTTGGGGACTTGATACAGGAACTCATAAGGTAGGACTTGGTGACAATCAATATTACAATGCTGTAAAAGTTGAAAATGTTCCTAAAGGTAAGTACAAAATATCAAAAAATTTTTATAATGCGTTTATTGAGAACATTGAAACAGGTTATTGTGACAAAATTTCATCATTTTATACAACAAGTGGTGATTCGTATAGAAATATCAATGTAGATTTCAACTTTAATCTTTATCTAACTATCGATTATTGGCGAGACAAAGAATTATTTATGCTTGTAGATGGTGATATGCCATCTCAATATGTTTTTGGTAAGTATGATATAGATTTAAGTAATACATATCTTGGCAATAAAGTACCAGTAGTCATTTATTGTGGTGTTTCAAGGGATTACACAACTTTAAAAAGTGCCATTGAAAAAGCTACTGAATATATGGATGCCACAGTATATGTTGATGATGGTACTTATGATTTAGTTGAAGAATTTGGCACAGATTATCTTGATTCATACAGTGGAACAGACAATATTGGATTGGTTCTGAAAAATAGGGTAAGAATTGTATTTTCAAGTGGTGCAAAAGTTGTATTTGACTATCAAGGAACAAATGAAAAAGTACACGAATATTTTTCCCCTTTTAATAGTGGAGAGTATGGATTTACATTAGAAAATGCTTATGTTGAAAGTAAAAATTGTAGATACTCAGTTCATGATGAAAGGGCACATTTTACAGATAGTTACCACAATATTTATAAAAGATGTACTTTTATTCACGATAGCTCAAATGCTAGTGGATGGCACGCTTCACAAGCAATTGGTGGTGGTTTAGGTAAGTATGGAGATATTCTTATTGAAGATTGCTATTGTAAATCCGTAGCAAATGACGATACTATATCATTCCATTCGACCACTATTAGCGAAAGTGAAAATGATGCAAAATCTAAAATTGTTGTTAAGGGAACATATACTACTGGCACACTTGATTTTATTCAGTTAGGGAATAGCAATCAAAAAACACCAATTTTTGTTCATAATTGCAATTTAAGGATTGAGCCTAAATTAGAAAAATATGGAAGTGTTGATACTATGGAATTGACTTCATGGGGAAACACAATTAGAAGCCAATCTTAATCGACTAAAGCAGACTATAATAAACTAATGTTACTCTAAAAATTTAGATAAAATAATTTATTAAAGGCTATTATTTAAATTTATTTAACTTATAATAAATACTTTAAATATCATATATTTATTGTTACCTTTATATGCAAACAATTGCTGAATTTTTATATTTGCACCGCTATC
>ERZ779892.2520-NODE-2520-length-14146-cov-3.225747_pt1 | contig 14146 bp, 13 predicted proteins | sample MGYA00511552_ERZ779892 | MGnify/ENA primary metagenome ERZ779892 (study PRJEB29588, sample SAMEA2154561) | human gut metagenome | biome: human gut; feature: human-associated habitat; material: faeces | place: Denmark | collected 2008/2010 ... | reverse complement strand
CCATTCCATAAAAACCTGCGCCAAAAGCAGGGCTGCAAAACCGTTTTTCATACACGCTGTGCTTCCGCTGCAAATACTCCCGCAGCCACTCTCTTACCACATCCAAACAAGCGATTTGAAAAATCTCCCAGTAATACTGTGTTAAAAGTGCCTTACTTTCTTCTACTTCATATTCCGGTGCATGAAATGCATACAAATAACCGGTTTCAACCTGTCTCCTGTCAATGCGTGACAGCACCTGGCACTGCATCTTATCATTTCCAAAAGAAAACCAGCCATCTTCTACACATTGCCCCGAAAACGGCTGCAAAAGAATAGAAACACGGTACAAATATTTATTCCTTTCCAGAATTTCTCCAATGCTGCTAACTGCCATCCCTTTATGCTGTCTGTGTGTTCTCTTATCCATCTGCTCCCACGAAGCAATCTGTGCCATACGCTCCCAGATTTCTTCTCTTAGATTTCCAATATTAAGAGAAATCATTTCATCCTGTCTCTGTAATTGCTGCATTACCTTGTCATAAGCTTCCGGACGATGTATCACCTCACACTGACTGCAGTCTTTCATTTTCTGTCCCTTCGCATTCAAAAAATAAATCGGATTTCCAATGCACTTTTTTTCACGATACAACGGGCAGTAGCAGAATAAACAATTAAACTCCCTTTCGTTTTCCACCTTATGGCAGGGAAAATATTCACACTCCTTATTTTGAAAAAACGATAACTGTTTGTCATGTGTGCACCTCCTCTCCTCTGCCCTCCATTTTACCATAACTTTTGCGAAAACACCAAAACGAATCCGGTATGATGCTTGACTAGAACCTAAAAGATACGATATAGTATAAAAGTAATGCTATTTTAACAAAAAGAGGAAGGATAAAACGAATGTGGAAAACAATCAATGATATTCTAGTTAATATTGACAATTTTGTCTGGGGTATTCCCCTTATGGTACTAATTCTTGCCGGCGGTATTTTATTAACTGTGCGTCTTGGCGTAATGCAGTTTCGAAAACTGCCACTTGCCCTAAAATGGATGGTAAAAAACGAAGAAGGCGGCGAGGGAGAAATTTCAAGCTTTTCTGCCCTTTGTACGGCTCTAAGCGCGACGATTGGAACCGGTAATATCGTCGGTGTTGCAACTGCTGTTGGCGCAGGTGGCCCGGGTGCTCTTTTTTGGATGATTGTCGCTGCCTTTTTCGGCATGGCAACCAAATTTGCCGAAGGTCTCCTCGCTGTAAAATACCGTGTTGTCGCAAAAGACGGTCACAGCCTTGGCGGTCCATTTTATTACATAGAACAAGGTATGGGGAAAAAATGGAAATGGCTTGCTAAAATATTTGCTTTCTTTGGCGTATGTGTGGGACTTTTCGGAATTGGAACTTTCAGTCAGGTTAATGGTATTTCCAGTGCCGTTCACGGCTTTTTTGATTCAGCCAATGCACACTGCGTAAATCTGCCATTCTTAGGCGAGTATTCATGGTCCGTTGTGATTTCATCCTTGGTTTTGGCGTTTTGCGTTGCTTCCGTTTTGATTGGTGGAATCAAGCGAATTGCTAGTGTTAGCCAGGTTATCGTGCCATTTATGGCAATTATTTATTTCCTGTTTGCAGGCATTTTAATTGTTACCAATATCACTGCTGTGCCAAGTGCCATTGCTGTAATTGTAGAAGCGGCTTTCTCGCCAAGAGCAATTACCGGTGGTGTCGTCGGAAGTATGTTTGTCGCTATGCAAAAAGGTGTTGCACGTGGTATCTTCTCAAATGAAGCCGGTCTTGGTAGTGCACCAATTGCCGCAGCTGCCGCACAGACAAAAGAACCTGTCCGTCAGGGGCTTGTAAGCATGACAGGAACCTTTATTGATACCATTGTTATTTGTACACTTACCGGCTTATCCATTGTATTAACCGGTGCATGGCAGGTAAAAGGACTTGAGGGTGTCGGCGTTACGACCTATGCTTTTCAGAAAGGACTTCCGTTCCCTCCTGAAGTTTCCGCATTTGTCTTAATGCTCTGCCTTGTATTCTTTGCCTTTACAACAATTCTTGGCTGGGATTATTACAGCGAGCGCTGTTTGGAATATTTGAGTGGCGGCAATATGAAACATGTAAAAATATTCCGCTGGGTTTACATTCTTGCCGTATTTATCGGTCCATATATGACCGTCAGTGCCGTGTGGACAATTGCCGATATCTTTAACGGTTTGATGGCAATTCCAAATATGATTGCTATTTTTGCCCTAAGTGGTATCGTGGCAAAAGAAACAAGGGATTTCTTCAAACGTCATAAAGAAGGAAAAATTAAATAACGAAAACAAAAAAACTGCCATCCATATGGACGACAGTTTTTTTATTACTCCATTTTACAGAAGACTTTCATATAATTTTGTAATATCTTCTACACTTGTTTCTTTCGGATTTCCCGGACGGCACGCATCATCATAAGCCGATTGTGCGAGGAACGGAATGTCTTCTTTCTTCACGATTTCTTTCAAATCTGCCGGAATTCCAACATCCTGTGAAAGTTTTCTTACGGCATCAACAGCCGCTTTACGATATTCTTCCTGTGACATATTTTCCGTACCCTCAACGCCCATTGCTTTTGCAATATCACGATATTTTTCACCAGTAGCAGGTGCATTATACTCCATGCCTGTTGGAAGAATAATAGCATTAGCTACACCATGTGGTGTATCATAAAGTGCTCCAAGTGGATGAGCCATAGAATGAACAATACCAAGACCTACATTAGAAAATCCCATACCAGCTATGTACTGACCTAAAGCCATTCCTTCTCTTCCTTCAGGAGTATTATCAACTGCACCTCTTAAACTCTTGGCAATAATCTCAATTGCCTTTAGATGGAACATATCAGACAATTCCCATGCACCAGCAGTAATATAACCCTCAATAGCATGTGTAAGAGCATCCATACCGGTAGCAGAAGTAAGACCCTTAGGCATGCTTGACATCATATCAGGATCTACAACAGCAACAACAGGAATATCATGAGGATCTACACATACCATCTTACGATTCTTCTCTGCATCAGTAATAACATAATTAATGGTAACTTCTGCGGCTGTACCAGCTGTAGTAGGAACTGCAATAATAGGAACTGCCGGATTCTTTGTATCAGCAACACCCTCAAGACTTCTTACATCAGCAAACTCAGGATTGTTGATTATAATACCGATTGCCTTGGCTGTATCCATAGAAGAACCACCACCAATAGCGATTAAGTAATCTGTTCCCGCATTCTTGAATGCTTCTACACCTGTCTGTACATTCTCAATTGTTGGATTAGGCTTGATGTTAGAATATAATTCATAAGAAAAACCATTATCATCAAGAACCTTAAGAACCTTCGCTGTCACACCAAACTTAACAAGATCAGGATCAGAACATACAAATGCTTTCTTAAACCCTCTTGACTTAACTTCTGTTGCAATCTCCTGAATTGCACCTGCTCCATGATAAGAAGTTCCGTTCAAAATAAATCTCTGTGCCATAAAAACGCCTCCATAAATATAAAATTGTTCACTTTTAAAAGTTGACTATATTTTACCACTATGACAAAATAATAACAAGTTGATTTTATTAAAAAAGCATAATAAAATCATGATTTCTTATAAACAATTACCATTTAACTTCTGTCAGATAAATGTTATACTTATAACAATTGATTTTATACAATTTAATAATTTCAGAATCAGAAAGTGAGGTACTAATTATGAATATATCAGATAAAATAAAATACATCGGAGTTGATGATACAACATTAGATCTTTTTGAAAGCCAGTATGCTGTTCCAGATGGTGTTTCATATAACTCATATGTAATTCTTGATGACAAACCAGCCATTATGGATACTGTCGACAAGCGTGGAATGAAAGACTGGGAAAACAATCTTCTTAATGCTCTGGATGGAAGGAATGCTGATTATGTAATTATACAGCATATGGAACCTGACCATGCTGGAAGCCTTGCCAGACTTATTGAACTTTTCCCTGAAATCACTGTAGTAGGTAATGCCAAGACATTTGTAATGATTAACCAGTTCTTTGAGAATATTAACATTAAGAATTCTCTTACTGTTAAAGAAGGAGATACTCTTAATCTTGGTTCCCACACTCTTACTTTTGTCATGGCGCCAATGGTTCACTGGCCTGAGGTTATGGTAACTTATGAAAGCAGTGAGAAGGTTCTGTTCTCAGCTGATGGGTTTGGAAAATTTGGGGCTCTGTCGCTTACTGAGAATGCGGACTGGGCATGTGAAGCAAGAAGATATTATTTTAACATAGTTGGTAAATATGGTGCTCCTGTCCAGACCTTACTTAAAAAAGCTTCGGCACTTGATATTAAGACTATATGTCCATTACATGGTCCTGTATTATCAGATAACCTCGGATATTACCTTGACTTATATAACACATGGAGCAGTTATCAGCCAGAAAGCAAAGGTGTATTTATAGCCTATGCTTCAATTCATGGCAATACTGCATATGCTGCCGAACAATTTGCAGAAATGCTTCGCAACAAAGGCGTTGATAATGTTGTTATCACTGACCTTTCAAGATGTGATATTGCTGAGGCAGTAGAAGATGCATTCAGATATGACAGAATGGTTCTGGCTGCCGCAAGTTATGATGCAGGTGTATTCCCAATTATGCAGGATTTCCTTCATCACCTTCAGGCAAAAGCATTCCAGAACAGAACAGTAGGACTTATTGAGAATGGCTCATGGGCACCTACAGCTGCAAAAACAATGCGAAACATACTTGAAACAATGAAAAATATAACAATTGTTGAACCTGTTGTCACAATTAAATCAGTTCTTAAAGAAACTGATATTCCTGCATTAGACCAGCTTGCTGATGCACTTAAATAAGTATTTCTTCATTATGATAATGAAATAACAATATAGTTAAAGAGGGTGTTTTTATGAACAATTTCGCTGTTATAACAAAAGCTGAACAGGACGTTGCTAAAGCAAAAGCACATTTATCTGTCCTTAAACAGAAGATTAACGATAGTAAAGCTAAGCTTGAAGAAGCAAAGAAAGATTATGATGATAATATCAACACAGTATCATCAGATAATTCTGGTATTCATGAATATATACTTTCGGTTGATCTTATAAAAGTTGAATTGAATAAAGCAGAGGCATCCCTTTTGTCACTTAATGATGAGATTAATAATGCTAAAGAAGCTTCTAAAAAAGCATCAGAAGTTCATTCTGCGGCTAAACAGAAGACAATTGAAATGGGAGACAGATTCTATAATATAAAAAAGAAAGCTGATACTTTTAAAGACAGTATCAGCAAAGTAGAAGAGAATCTCAATGCAAAAAAAGCCGTATATGATGAGTATATTGATGCGGCTGATAAATCACAGGATAAGATAGACGAAGCAAAAGCCCTGCTTAAAGAATTGGAAGATAAATATAATAAGGCTGTAGCTTCTATTCAGGATTTACAGGAAGAATACAATCGTAATTCTTCATTAATATCAGGCAGAAAGACGATGCTTGAAAAAGCAGAGGCTGAAGAAGCTGATAAGAAAAAAGACTATGAACAGATTCATTCAATTGAAACAATTAAAAAAGTTGCATATGACCGTACAATAGAGGCACAAAACCGCCTTAAGCCGGCGTATGATGAAGCTGTTAACGCAGAGAAATATGCAAAAGAAGAATATGAAGATGCTGCAAAATTATTAGAAGAAGCACATACTGCATATGACAATGCTGTCAATGATGAAGCTGCTAAAGAAAAAAAATATAACTCGCAGGTAGATATTGGCAGAGATTCTCACAATTATGACTATGATGCTGTGCTTGATAATCTTAGAGCTGAAGAAAAGAGCATTTCATTAATAACTGATTTTACAATTAATAATCCCGATATTCAGGATTATTGCAAGCACCTGATTCTTTATAATCTGACAGTACATGATTACAAAGACATATCATTTGGAGAATGGATTGTTAATCTTAAGGGATTATCCGGACTTGCCTATATACCGGTAAGTTTCACAAAAAATGGGATCTCTGATAAAACTAATTATTCATGTGAATGCAAAAAAAATTCTGATAACAGAATTGATATATGTGAATGCGACATATCAGATATGTCGCATATTATTAAGAAACCATTCTTTACTGAAAAGGATTTTTTAAATGGAACAGATCTTTATCAGCTAAGCCTGAAATCTATTCAGGATGATATTAATAATGCAGAAATTGCCTATAACAAAGCAAAAACAACCACCGATAATGCAGCTGCGACTTTAGAGACACGAAAAGCAGTAGTTCCTGGTCTTAAGACAGAATACGAAAAAGCTGTAAAGAATGCTGAATCAATAAAAATGAATTTTAATACACAGCGTGCTATGGTAAATCGCTCTAAAACTGAATATGACGAAACAGCCAAAGCCGTTGCTGCTGCATATGAAATCTATGAACAGTATAAACAGAAAGCTGATGCATTATTAGAAGAATATAACAGAGTAACTTCTACAACCTCTTCAATTAATATAGAATATGAAAATGCCAGAAAAAGTGTAGATAAAATTCTTAATGATATTGACAATGCCAAAGATCATATAAAAAAACTTGAAGCATTAGATGAGGATTCAGCTTCTGTTCTTAATAATGCAAAGCTTGAATATGAGAACGCTAAAGCACAATATGATGAAGTCATTGCTGCACAACAGAATGCTGCAGCAAATATGCCTCAGGTTAAGGATGAACTTGACAAATGTATTGCTGATGAAGAAGCTAAGAAAAAAGCAATGGAAGATGCTCTTGCAGATGAGATGAATATCCACAAGAAAATCAACCAGACAAAAGAAAACATCAATCAGATACGCTTTAAACTACATGAAGCTGAAGAAAAACTTGGTAAAGCCCAGGCTAATTCTAATGAAAAAGGACGTACTTCTGAATCATTAAAGCTTGCATATGACAACGCTAAAACAGAATATGAAAAAGCCAATTATACATATACCCAAAGCAACAGCATATGTAACCAGCTTTCTAAAGTATTCTATAAATTAAATTATGAAGCAACAAGAAGTGATTATAATAAAGCTGATTATGATTCAGCCAAATCAGCATATGATTCTGTCCTTTATGAATTCAGTAAATTAACAGGATTAACATTTAATTATACTGATGAAACAGATACTACTATAGATGAGGTATCTGATAAATCTTCTGATACAAAAGAAAAAGGGCTGCTATCTAAATTCTTTGGGTCAAGAAAAAAATAACATATATGACAACTATATAACAGGATGGACTAATTAATGCTTTCAACAATTGAATCAATAAACAGCGTAATCAATAACTTTATCTGGGGACTTCCTGCAATGATATGTATTATCGGCGTAGGAATTGTCTTAAGTGTAAAAACCAGATTTATCCAGATAAGGAAATTTCCTTATGCAATGAAAATAACTATCGGGCGCATGCTTAAGAAGCGTAAAGCTTCTGACGGCGCCCTTACGCCATTTCAGGCTGTCTGTACAGCTTTAGCAGCAACTGTAGGTACCGGTAATATAGCCGGAGTTGCTGGAGCAATTGCAATTGGAGGTCCAGGGGCTGTATTCTGGATGTGGATATCCGCAATACTTGGAATGTGTACTAAATTTTCCGAGGTGGTTCTTGCTGTACATTTCAGAGAAACTAATAATAATGGTGAGCTTGTTGGTGGTCCGATGTACTATATTAAAAATGGTCTGTCCAAAAAATGGCATTTTTTAGCGGTTCTTTATGCCCTGTTCGGCGTCCTGACTGTGTTCGGCACAGGAAACGCCACCCAGGTTAATACCATTGTTTCTTCTATTCATTCTGCACTGCACAACCTGCATATCATCGACGGCACTGTAGATGAACGTGCCAATCTGATCTTCGGTATTTTCATTGCCGCTTTCGTTGCCATGGTGTTGCTTGGCGGAATCCAGCGGATCGGTCAGGTTTCGGAAAAACTCGTTCCGTTTATGGCAGCTTTATATGTAATCCTTGCAATCGGCGTTGTTATTTTACATATCAGCCGCGTTCCTGCAGTGTTTGCCATGATTTTTAAAAGTGCATTTACCCCTCAGGCAGCCACCGGCGGCATCATCGGAAGCATGTTTTTAAGCATGAAAAAAGGCGTCTCCCGCGGTATTTTTTCCAATGAAGCCGGCCTTGGTACCGGTTCCATCGCCCATGCCTGCGCAGATACGAACAATGCTGTCCATCAGGGCATGTTCGGTATTTTTGAGGTATTCATGGATACGATCGTGATCTGTACACTTACCGGTCTTGTCATTCTGCTCGGTGCGCCCAACATCGTCTATGGTCAGGCAGCCGGCGCAGAGCTGACAATTTCCGGCTTTACTGCAACCTATGGGGGCTGGGTTTCTATCTTCACCGCAGTTGCCATGTGCTGCTTCGCATTCAGCACAATCATCGGCTGGGGCTTATACGGTTCCCGCTGTATCGAATTTTTAGGCGGAGAAAAGCTCGTCCGTCCCTTCCTTGTAGCCTATTCCTTTGTATCGATCATCGGTGCAACAATCAACCTTGGTCTGCTTTGGGATATTGCAGATACCTTCAACGGTCTGATGGCGATTCCCAACCTGATCGCCCTGCTTATTCTCTCCGGGCAGGTCAAGAAGCTTGCGATCGATGTCGATCAGGCGGAAAAAAGCGGCACGCTGTAAAACAACTGCACCGGCATACAATAGAATTCACGCTCTGCGAGCATTCTATTGTCATGAACAACAGGGCTGACTGCCGAAGGTCAGCCCTGTTGTTATGTCACCCTTCCCGGTTCTCCATTTCGCCGAGAAATTTCTTCACCGCTGCAGTCACCTGATCAAGATGTTCATCGTAGCAGTGTGTGTCTCCGGGAATCTGTACCAGCTTTGCATTTTTATATTTTTTCGCTGCATCAATGGAATATTCTATAGGAACTGCCTCATCTGCGTCTCCATGAACCAAAAGCACCGGCTTTTCATATTTGCGGATCGCCTCGTCTACATCCAGAAGCTGTGCTGTGCGGAGATAATTGCCGCTCAGATGCCGATCCCCCCATTCCACCATATCCGGAATATGCTCCGGATCAAAGGGCTGACCAAGCATATTCCCTTTTCTCGCACCATCCGGGATTACAATTGCAGGAGACATCGGAATCGCCGCCTTAAAATCATCCGCCCGCATTCCTGCTGCCAGCATTGTAAGCAGTCCGCCCTGGGAATGTCCGCAGATATAAAGGTCTGTCACAAAATCCAGCGTCTTTGCATAATCCGTCACAGTCATGGCATTGTTAATCCACTTCATCAGATTATGCTGTTCAAAGGTACCACCGCTTTTTCCATGTCCGTACAGTTCGACGCGCAGTGTCGCAAACCCGATTTCATTCATTGCGCTGGAAACAGCAGTGATGTGCCGTTCCTCCATATTGCCGGTTAAACCATGAAACACGATGACCAGCGGACACTTTTCTTTTTCCTCCGGCACGTCCAGCTTTGCATGCAGCTGGATGCCGTCGTCTGCGATATAAAACTCTTTCATACTCTATTTCCCCTTTCCAGGATGGCTTTTGCAGCCCATTTTCCTGTCCATTTTCTATAGTATACCACACTCTGCGGCAGTACAGGCAAAAAACGTCCTGCCGCACAAAATTCTCCGCTACGGCAGGACACAAAAAGTCCTCCGTAGAAATTTCTCCATCCAAAGGCTTCCTGATTGTATCATATACTCTTTCTGCAGCTTCGCTACGCGGCGGCGCACCGCCGTCACGCGTCCGCAATCAACTGCTTCAACAGTTTATCGCACACCTATAAGTTCCGCTCGCAATCGCCGCACCGATATCCTTATTGTCATAAACAACGTCTGCCAGCGCGCAGATTTCTTCCATCGACAGTTCCGATTCCTGCGCTGCCGTAACCTCTGCGCCTCTGGTGTATACAAGATGCGTTTCGATCTCTTCAATTTTTTGAAGCTGGGAAAGCAGCTCTGTCGCCAGTGGAATTCCGCTGCCGCCGATTCCCACAACCAGTCTTTTTTTCATCAATGTACCATTCCTGCAAGCATGTTGACAGCCGGAGTTACGCAGTCATTCCAGAAAATTGCGATCGGGAAAATCAAAACCATAGCCGGAATCATATCCGCTACCGGAAATTGCTTGATCTTACACATTCTAAAGCCGGTCGCCAGCATGATAAAGCCGCCGCACGCCTTGAAGTCGTTGATGATGTAGGTATTGGTTCCAAGATCCAGTCCGTTGTAAATCGGGGCACCGAGTAAAAATAGGATAAAGAAAATGATAAACTGTGGAATCGCTACTGCTGCAGTTACCATGCCCAGCGTGCAGGCAAATACAACTGCAGTGAACAGATCCAGAATCGCCTTTGCAATCAGGACACTGTGGTCTGCGGACATACCTGCGATAATGGAGCCGTAAATTCCGGTTCCGCTCGCGCAGAACAGCGTAATGCAGGTTACTAAAGTAGCCTCAAACTCTGCTTCCGACACATCGGAAGAGGTTTTTACAAAACGACTGATGCCTTTCTGCAGCGCAAGTCCGCCCTTGTTGATCAGCTTGCCAAAATGAACCGCAAGTCCCAATCCCGTACCGAGAATAATCGCAAAAACAACTGCAGGCATGTGCTGCATCAATACGATCGTGCTGACGCCCATACACATGGAGCAGCAGCCCAGAATCAGATTCATGTTGTCAATAAAGTCTTTTTTCAGTTTTTTTCCTACAACAGCGCCTACGATACCGCCAATTACAACAGCGAGCGCGTCGACAATTACACCAACCGGCATGTCATTTCCTCCTCATTATCTTTTTAGAACGCGAGCTCTTTTGCCCATTTATCTTTGTCGATTTCCAGGAAACGGCTTCTGACAAAGTTCTCTTTCTGATCGAACGGAACCGTGCAATCGAAAATCGCCTTGCAGGCAATTCCGTGAACGCGGATAGAAGGATCGAGGGCATGGTCGTTGGATGGGTCAAGCACATGGCAGTGGCAGCCCGGAATCGAGATCATATCCACATCCGCCTGGAATCTTGTCGTCATTGCCCACATTACATCACTCATATCGAAGATATCCACATCCTCGTCTACCAGGAATACATGCTTTAACTCGGAAAATGCGGAGAACGCGAGCAGCGCTGCGTTGCGCTGACGGCCCTCATCGTTTTTGGACCTCTTCTTAAACTGTATGATTGGGTTCTTTCTGTGTGTCACCGCAGTAATCTTGATGACAGGAAGCGCAGGCTTTGCATCACCGGTATAGCCGGGAAACTCAGGCATCGCCTTACCGGTATTGGAATTAATATCCTCTCTGACGGTCTTGTCGTAGCAAAGATAGCCTTCCAGGACATACTCTGCATTTGCGATACATTTTAGGCCATCTGGTTCCATCATAGCATCTGAGGTGTCCCATAAACACACCTCGCAGCACACATTTATGCTCGATCGTAAATTTTTAAAGCGCTGTCCCTGACCCGCGGCTGCAATTTCTCCAATAAATCAATGCACATTCCCCACATACCGGTCTGCTTCCCGGCGTACATAGCATTCTTTTATCGTTTCTGACTCCATCATCTCCAGAACGTATTCCATCCCTGATGCAAGTTTTTTTGTCTTCAATTCTTCCAGCGAAATCCAGTATACCCGTCCTTCTTCGGAGCTTTCCAGTTCGCCGCAAAAAGTGTACGCCCGGTAGAGCGTTATCACATGATGTACGCCGTCTTTATGCCAGTGGTACAGCCCGCGAAATTCCGGATTTTCGATCGTAAGTCCCGTTTCTTCCCAAACCTCCCGGATCATAGACTGAAAAAATAATTCTCCTGGTTCCACATGACCGCCTGGAAAGGTCGTTCCGGTGTAGCTGTCGTTTACTTTATCCAGCGCCAGCACATTTCCTCTGCCGTCCTGAATCATGCACATGTTCATGAAACGGACTTTTTCGAGCCGTTTTTCTGATGTTTCGCTCAATGGTTGTTCCCTCTTTTCGTAAATCAGTATTCTTTGGTGATTTCTTCTGTTATCCTGTACATGGCTCTGAAAGCGTCAAGATCGGCTGCGCTGCAGATCAGCATCACTTCTTCGAATTTCCCGGTATGGAGATCCTTGAAGCCGGCAACCTGTTCCCCATTGCAGATACTGGCTTTAATCACAGGTTTTTGTGTGTCTTTATCATAGGATTTTGCAGATGATTTTTTCTTAAATAGTGACATAGCTGTTTCCTGCCTTTCGTCATCATTGTACTATAAAATCCGCAAAAAAGGTGATGCAAAATCCCCTGTTTTCAAGATTCTGCATCACCTTTTTCAATTCATGACAATAGAATGTTCGCAGAGCGTGCATTCTATTGTTTGTGTCGCAGGCGCCACAAAGTAGCCAGGATCGCGGAGCAGAACAGGATGTTCTGCTCGCGGTTCCTTAAGCGCAAAGCGCCTGCAGAATGGAGATTAGAATGGATAAAAAAACAACGCTGGAAATGATTGCAGCAATTTCAAATGCAAACGGTACATCCGGTTTCGAAGATGAAGTGGTTGCAGCGATTCGTCCTTACGCAGAAGGACTCGGAGAAATTACAGAAGATCGCATGCGCAACCTGTATATCCGCCGTAAAGAAAATAACGGCAAACGTCCGGTTGTTCAGCTTGACGCACATAGTGATGAGGTTGGTTTTATGGTGCAGGCCATCTGCCCGAACGGAACGCTTCGCATCATTCAGGTAGGAGGTTGGGTTAACCACAATATTCCGGCACATAAAGTCTGGGTTCGCAACCGATTCGGAGAATATATTCCGGGGATTACTGCCAGCAAGCCTCCGCATTTCATGACAGAACAGGAGCGTAAGGCTCCTTTGGATATGAAGGATATCACGGTGGATGTTGGAGCTGTTTCGAAAGAAGAGGCAATGGAAAAGTTCGGGATTCGGATCGGGGAACCGGTGGTGCCGGATGTGACCTTTACATATTCAGAAACCACAGATCTGATGGTAGGCAAGAGCTTTGACTGTCGTCTGGGATGCGCAGCGATTCTTAAGACGATGCATAACCTGGCTGGTCAGGAGCTGAATGTTGATATTGTTGGTGCTTGTGCGGCACAGGAAGAGGTTGGTGTACGTGGTGCCACCGTGACAGCACAGGTAATTAAGCCGGATATTGCAATTGTTTTTGAGGGATGCCCGGCAGATGATACCTGTGTGGAACCGTATATGGTTCAGACAGCTATCAAGCGTGGACCGATGCTGCGTCACATAGATGCCCGTATGATTACCAATCCGCGTTATCAAAGATATGCGCTGGATTTGGCAGAAAAACTTGGTATCCCGGTTCAGGATGCAGTCCGCAGTGCTGGTGCAACCAATGGTGCAGCGATACATCTGACTGAAAAAGCGGTTCCGGTTATCGTTATCGGAGTTCCGGTTCGCTATGCACATACACATTACGGAATTTCAGCTTATGCCGATTTTGATAACGCTGTTAAGCTGGCATGTGAAATTCTCAAAAGACTTGACGAAGAGCAGATTAGGAGTTTTTAACCTGCCTTTCATCTTGCACGTCGACAAAAATGCCGCAAAAAGCAGGCACCATCGGATGCTCCCGGCATAAATATAAGAAAGAAGCCTCTGCAGAAAAGGAATGATCTGCCATGGAATCAGAAAAGCTGGAGGATCTGCTGCTGTTGAGCCTGTCGGCAAGTAAAGGACAGAGGGAACGCTCGGAGGTTCTGGATGTGGGAGTGATCCGGGACAAAAACCTGCGGGAGGTCATCGTCAAATACAGTGGGGACATTGACGGACTGCAGATACCCGGAATGGAGATACAAAAGCTTTTGGCGGGCTATGCAATTGTAAAGCTTCCGGAGGATCAGATCGGAGCGCTCGTGGCTGCCCGGGAGATCGAATATGTGGAGATGCCGAAAAATCTGCAGACCGGTTTGTATGAGGCGAAGCGTGTCAGCTGTATTTTGCCGCTTCATTCGCAGGGAGATGAGGGCGCACTCCTGGATGGGAAAGGCGTGTTGATCGCTATTTTGGATTCCGGGATCGATTATCGGATGCCGGATTTTCGAAAGGAAGATGGCAGCAGCCGGATTCTGGCTTTGTGGGATCAGGAACTGGAACGG
>ERZ779892.2518-NODE-2518-length-14163-cov-10.584278_pt1 | contig 14163 bp, 14 predicted proteins | sample MGYA00511552_ERZ779892 | MGnify/ENA primary metagenome ERZ779892 (study PRJEB29588, sample SAMEA2154561) | human gut metagenome | biome: human gut; feature: human-associated habitat; material: faeces | place: Denmark | collected 2008/2010 ... | reverse complement strand
GGCGATCCTGCTCCGTTCGTCATGGAACTGCCTGCATACCACTGGCCGACCCTCGGCAACGTCCTGCGCAGCATGTGGGAGCGCGGCTGGTCCTTCATCAAGAAGGCCGGTACGATCATTCTGCTGTCCTCCATCGTGATGTGGCTCGGCTCCGTCTTTGGCGTCGTGGACGGCAAGTTCGTGTTCGACCTTGAGATGGAACTGGACTACAGCCTTGTCGGCCGTCTTGGCAATGCCATCAAGTTCATCTTTGCTCCGCTTGGCTTTGACAATGCCCGTGCCGCAATCGCGACCGTCATGGGCCTTGTGGCAAAGGAAGAAGTCGTCGGCGTCTTCGGCGTCCTGGACTTCGTCTCCATGACCAAGCTGGCCGGTTACTGCTTCCTGATCTTCAACCTGCTGTGCGCCCCGTGCTTCGCCGCCATCGGCGCGATGAAGCGCGAGATGAACAACGCAAAGTGGACGTGGTTTGCCATCGGCTATCAGTGCTGCTTCGCCTATGCGATCTCCCTGATCGTCTATCAGCTCGGCTGCCTGTTCACCGGCCACGGCAATGTCCTCGGCATCATCGTCGCTGTCCTGCTCATCGGCTTCATCTGCTACATGCTCTTCCGCCCGTATAAAGAAGCGGAGCACCTGAGCACAAAGGCGAAGGCTCTCGCACAGAAATAATCATCGCATTTCCTGAAAGGAGGAACTTCTCATGCTGGAATGGTTAGCATATTATTGGCCCACGATCCTCGTGTGCCTTGCACTTGGCGGTATCGTGTTCGCGATCATCTTCTCGATGGTGCGCAGCCGCAAAAAGGGAAAGACCTCCTGCGGCTGTGACTGCGGGCACTGTGCGCTGCACGGCTCGTGCCACTCGAAATAATACCTCTGAACCGTCTGCGGGGCGGGTCCACCCGCCCCGCAGGAACAAAACACTCAGCGGAGGAAACCGGAATGCAGCAAGCGCTTTCTGCAAGCAACATCAAATATCTTCTCGCGCTGCGCAGTCTGTGCGGTCCGAGCAATGAGATCCGCTGTGTCAGCGTGGCAGACGCGCTCGGCATCTCCAAGGCCAGCGTCCATGCCATGATGAATGCCCTGAAGGAAAAGAATCTCATTGAAAAGAATCACTATGGCATGGTGCATTTCCCCCCGGAGGGCCGCAGCCTGGCGGATCAGTACGCCGCCTGCTACGACGTTCTGGCGGGCTATCTGCACCGCGTCTCCTCCGAGGAGGCCGCCCTGCGCGCCGCGCTGTGCGCTTTCCTTGCGGAGCTGCCGCCGGACCATCTTGGCCGTCTGTGCCAGTCGTCCGCCTGCGCGGCACACTGCTGAGGCTCGGGACACCCGCAGAAGTGAGGCCCCGATGGAATATGCTTCTCCTTGCCGGGCTGCTGCCCGATGCACCGGAAGCATTTTCTTCAGCACGTCGGTTAGAGATGACTAACCACGAAATACAGGGCTGTCCGCAGGAAAACGGGGCATCCTGAAAGAGAAGGAGGAGACGATATGTCCGAATATCAGATCATTCGCTTCTGTGCGCCGACGCTCGCCGGGCTGAAAACCGCCAGCCTGTTCTGCTGCGATGCGCCGGATGAGGCAGAGCTGCTCGGGCAGCTGCGCCACTGGAACACTTCTCTTGCCCCGAAGGGTCTGCGGATGCTTCCGCTGCGCATCTGGAACGGGCGGGCACTCATATACCTCTACCGGCCGAAGGCGCTGGCGCGCGACCTGGCCTGTGAGGATGCGGCCTGCCTGCTCAACGGCAGCGGTTACGATGGCACGGAGCCTTCCGGCTGCCTGCGCTGCCTGATGGACCGTCTGCAGTGCCAGAAGGACGGCTTCCCGCACGAGATCGGCCTGTTCCTCGGCTATCCGCCGGAGGACGTGCGCGGCTTTATTGAAAACGAGACCCGAAATTACAAATTCACCGGTTACTGGAAGGTCTACGGAGACGAGGAGCGCTCGCGCGCCCTGTTCGACAAGTTCGAACGCTGCACGCGCTGCTATCTGGCCTCCTGGGCCTGTGGGACCGGGGTGGAGCGGCTCGCTCTGGCCGTCTGAGCCGGAGCTGCCGTGATAAAAATTCAAAACAGAAAGGATCATGGATCATGAGTAAGATCGCAGTTGTTTATTGGAGCGGTACCGGCAACACCGAGCAGATGGCCAACGCCGTCGCCGAGGGAGCCAAAGAGGCCGGTGCGGAGGTCAGCACGCTGACCGCCGATCAGTTCTCCGCCGCGAAGGTCGCGGAATTTGACGCCATTGCCTTCGGCTGCCCCGCCATGGGTGCGGAGACGCTGGAGGAGGGTGAGTTCGAGCCGATGTTCACGGGCTGTGAGTCCGCCCTGTCCGGCAAGAAGCTCGCGCTGTTCGGCTCCTATGGCTGGGGCGACGGCGAATGGATGCGCACCTGGGAGGACACCTGCCGTTCCGACGGCGCGGTGCTCGCCTGTGAGAGCGTCATCTGCTGCGAAGCGCCGGAAGACGACGCGCTTGCGCAGTGCAAGAAGCTGGGTGCTACGCTGGCCGGCTGATCCCGGGTGTAACGGGCGGGTCCGCACTAGGACGGCGATCCCTGCCGGAGCCCTGTGCGGCACTGCCTGATAGATCGACCACGCCAGAGCACAAATAGATCGTAATCAGCAAAAATCACCTCCTGAAAATGGGACACGTCCCGAAAAAAAGCTGTGGGCCGCCTGACGAACGGTCCACAGTTTTTGTTTCGGGGCTTCCTCGCTTTTTTGATGATTCAATTTGACAGGGTACTGTTCTCAGCTCATTCCGCTTCCATGGCTGCGCTGACCTCGCGGCGGTAGCGCAGCGTGACGACGGAGAACAGAATGCCGGAAACGGCGCTGAAGAGCAGGGAGAACATATGCAGCAGAACACTGCCGTTCAGATAGCCGAACATGCCGTAGAGCTGGAGGGCGATGTCGTAGTCCAGATACGGCGCGACCCAGTACATAGCAAGACCGATGATCTGCATGGCGGCCTCTGCCATGACGATGACGGCGAGGAGCATCGGCGGGAGCGTTGTGGCGCGGGCTTTGACAGCTGCCTCATTTGCGGAGTTCAGTGCGGCGATGATGCAGCCCTGCAGGACAATGGTCAGCGCACAGCCGCCGGCCATGACAAAGACGACGTATTCTTCGCCGGCAAAGTGGAAGCTGAAGAAATCCTCGGCGCTGTAAAACAGCAGATAGATCAGCAGGAACGTCAGCTCAAGTGCCTCGAAGATGATGCGGAAGACGGCCGCCGTGCGCAGGCAATTCAGCCCGCCGGTCGAGATCTGCGCGCCGCGGCTTCTGCAGGCCCCTGCAGCAGACCACACGCCGATGACGGTCAGCAGCTCCGGCAGCCAGAAGGCAGCCTGCAGGAACTGCATCAGGCCGCTCGGGCTTGCGTCGATGGCCGCCCAGACGCTCTCGATGCCGCCGGAAATGCCCAGCAGCAGGTCCAGCAGGTGCAACACCGCGACGGCGGTCAGGGCAATGGCGGCAAACAGGTAGGACAGCGACCGGCCGCAGCCCGTCAGGGCATGGGTATAGGCCGTCGGATGGGCAGGCACAAGCTGCACGGGCGCCGGGCGGACCTGCTGCACGACGACAGGAATCGACTGCGTGCTCTGCACGGACGGCTGATGTGCGGGCATCGCTGCGCCGCAGACAGTGCAGAAACGGGCGGAGGCATCGTTCGCTGCTCCGCATTTTGGACAAAACATGGAAAATCCCCCTCGGTTCGATTCTTCCTTCAGTATAACGGAACGGCTGTGCCTTGTCAATGCACGCGGTACAAGAATGCTTTTCTGCTTGCATAAATGGACACAATCCGGTATAATAGTCCTACTCAAAGCAAATGGGGGATAGCCAATGGCAAAGCTCTACTTTAAATACGGCTCGATGGGCTCGTCCAAGACGGCGCAGGCGCTCATTACCAAGTATAACTACGAGGAAAACGGCATGCACGTCTGGCTGATCAAGCCCGCGGCCGACGAGCGCGACGGCGCGATCATTCTGCGCAGCCGCGTCGGTCTGGAGGCCCCTGCCGAGGTCGTTCCGCCGCACAGCGACATTTACGAGCTCTACCGCAGCCGCGAAAAGACGGATGTCATCATCGTCGACGAGTGCCAGTTCCTGACGCCCGCGCAGATCGATCAGCTCCGCGATATCGTGGATGTGGAGAACATCCCGGTGCTGTGCTTCGGCCTGCGCACGGATTTCCAGTGCAAGCTGTTTGACGGAAGCCGAAGGCTGTTCGAGGTGGCGGACACCATCACGGAGATCAAGGCCATCTGCGACTGCGGGGCCAAGGCCACGGTCAATGCCCGACTGGACAGCGAGGGCTGCATCGTCACGGAGGGCGCTCAGCTCCTGCTCGGCGGCAACGACCGTTATCTTGCCATGTGCCACAAGTGCTGGATCCGCAACATCCGCGAGCACCGCAAAGTAAAGAACCGCTGAATTTTGAAAGGAGATCCTGTTATGAATTATCCGACTCCCCATATCAACGCCACGCCCGACGATTTCGGCCAGACCGTCCTGATGCCGGGCGATCCGCTTCGCTCGAAGTACATCGCCGAGCATTTCCTGGAGAACGCCCGCCTCGTGAACAACGTCCGCGGCGTGCAGGGCTATACGGGCACCTATCACGGCGTGAAGGTCTCCGTCATGGCCTCCGGCATGGGCATCCCGTCCATCGGCATCTATTCCTATGAGCTCTACAACGCCTTCGGCGTGCAGAACATCATGCGCATCGGCTCGGCCGGTTCCATCAACCCCGATATCCACGTCCGCGACATCGTCATCGCTCAGGGCGCCTGCACCGATTCGAACTTCCTGCACCAGTATCACATTGACGGCACGTTCGCACCCATTGCCTCCTATGAGATGCTGCGCCGCGCCGTTGCGTCCTGCGAACAGGTCGGCGCGACGTATCACGTCGGCAACGTCCTGTCAACAGATAACTTCTATAACGACGACGAGGGCATGCCCGAGGTCCTGCAGACCGTTCCCGCCTGGATCAAGATGGGCGTCATGGCCTGCGAGATGGAGGCTGCCGGCCTGTATATGACCGCCGCCCGCTGGAAGAAGAACGCCCTGTGCATCTGCACGATCTCCGATCACATGCTCACGGGCGAGGCCCTGCCCGCCGAGGAACGTCAGACGTCCTTCACGCAGATGATGGAGGTCGCGCTCGAAACGGCCGTCAAACTGGAAAAGTAATCTAAAAAATTCGGAAGCGTAAAACAACGCTTCCGAATTTTGACCCCTTATTTTCTTTCTCTTCTCAAATTTCTATCACGACAAAAAGGAGCAAATACCAAAATGAAGCGCATTTTTCTGATCGTTCTGGATTCCTGCGGCGCGGGTGAAATGCCCGATGCCGCAAGGTTCGGTGATTTCGGCGTGAACACGCTCAAGAGCTGTTCCACGTCCAGCAAGCTGCACATCCCCACGATGGTGCACTGCGGCCTCGGCAACATCGAGGGCCTGTCGTTCCTCGGCACGGATCCCGCGCAGACGGGCGCCTGCGCCCGCATGGCAGAGGCCTCCATGGGCAAGGACACCACGATCGGCCACTGGGAGATCGCGGGCGTCGTTTCCCCGAATCCGCTGCCCACCTATCCCAACGGCTTCCCCGAGGAAGTGCTCAAGCCCTTCCGCGAGGCGACGGGCCGCGGCGTCCTGGCGAACGCACCCTGGTCCGGCACCGAGGTCATCGCAAAGTACGGCGCGGAGCATATGCGCACGGGAGACCTCATCGTTTATACGTCCGCAGACTCCGTGTTCCAGATCGCGGCGCACGAGGACATCGTCCCTCTGGAGCAGCTGTATGAATACTGCCGCATCGCCCGCAAGATCCTCGTCGGAAAGCATGGCGTCGGCCGCGTCATCGCCCGTCCGTTCATCGGCAACGAGAAGGACGGCTTCACCCGCACGTCCAACCGCCACGACTTTTCGCTCGAGCCGCCCGCAGAGACCATGCTTGACGCCATCAAGGCCGCCGGTCAGGACGTCCTTGCCGTCGGCAAGATCCACGATATCTTCGCAGGCCGCGGCCTGACGGACTATGTCTACACGAAGGGCAACACCGACGGCCTCGCCAAGACCATGGACTACTTCAAGCGCGATTTCCAGGGCCTGTGCTTTGTGAATCTCGTTGATTTCGATATGCTCTACGGCCATCGCCGCAACATCGACGGCTATGCCGCAGCTCTGACGGAATTCGACGGCTGGCTGGCGGAGCTTTTGCCGCAGCTCGGCGACGAGGACCTCGTTATGATCACGGCCGACCACGGCTGCGACCCTGCCTACACCCGCACGACGGATCATACGCGCGAGTATGTGCCGCTGCTGATGGCGGGCAAGCACCTGCGCCCTGTGAATCTCGGCACGCGCAAGTCGTTTGCGGACATTGCCGCGACCGTGACGGAGCTGCTCGGTGTTCCGTATCAGACGCCCGGCACGAGCTTTGCCACCGAGATCCTGTAATTTCTGAAAGGGGAGATCGCCATGACACCGGAAAAACTGCTGGAGCTTGCGCATGAGGCCCGCGAGCGCGCCTATGCGCCGTATTCCCATTATGCTGTCGGCGCTGCACTGCTGACGAAGGACGGCCGTGTCTATCAGGGCTGCAACATTGAAAATGCCAGCTTCTCCGCCACGAACTGCGCGGAGCGCACGGCCTTTTTCAAGGCGGTGTACGACGGCTGCTATGACTTTGCCGCCATTGCCGTGGTCGGCGGTCCTGCCGGGAAGCCTGTGCAGGCTCAAGACGAGCCGAGCGGCCCGTGCGGTGTGTGCCGTCAGGTCATGCAGGAATTCTGCGGCCCGGACTTCGAGATCCATATGCAGAAGGCCGGCGGCGGTGTGTTCACCGTAAAACTGCCCGAATTGCTGCCGTTCGGCTTTACAAAAGACAGTATGGAGGCCTAATTTTTGGCGCTTTTCACAAAAATTTTACAGCGCCTTGATTTTCACGCCAAATTGTGTAATAATTGCTTACGGCCTTGAGCCAAAATAAATGGAGGTTAAGAAAATGAAGAAACTCTTAGCAATGCTCCTTGTTCTTGCTATGATCTCCTGCCTGTTCGTGGCCTGTGCCAACAACGACAGCGAGACCGATGCACCCACCACCGCTCCTACGGATGAGTCCAAGACCAACGAGAGCACGGACAACAGCGATGCGACTGAGCCCGATGACAACAACGGCGACGTCAAGATCGCGATGATCACCGACTACGGCGACATCACCGACCAGTCCTTCAACCAGACCACCTATGAGGCTTGCCAGAAGTTTGCCGGCGACAACGGCTATGACTTCAAGTACTACAAGCCCACCGACAACTCCACTGCCGGCCGTGTTGCTTCCACCGAGCTGGCCATCGCTGACGGCTACAACGTCATCGTGATGCCGGGCTATGCCTTCGGCGGCACCATCGTTGAGGTCGCTCCGCAGTACCCCAATGTGAAGTTCATCGCGCTGGACGTCGCCAAGGGCGATCTGCTCGAGGCTGCTGTTGCCAACGCCGGTGAGACCTACGACTACAACCCCGACAACTGGAACCTCGCTGACTACGTCGACCTGAGCAACGTTTACTGCGCTGTTTATCAGGAAGAGCTCAGCGGCTACATGGCCGGTTACGCTGCTGTCTGCCTCGGCTACACCAAGCTTGGCTTCCTCGGCGGCATGGCTGTTCCTGCTGTTATCCGCTTCGGCTACGGCTTCGTGCAGGGCGTTGACGCCGCTGCCGCCGATCTGGGCCTGACTGATGTGAGCCTGAACTATGTCTATGGCGGTCAGTTCTTCGGCGATGCCGATATCACCGCTGTGATGGATACCTGGTATGCCGGCGGCACTGAGGTCGTCTTCGCCTGCGGCGGCGGTATCTACACCTCCGCTGTGGACGCTGCCAAGAAGGCTAACGCCAAGGTCATCGGCGTGGACGTTGACCAGGCTGGCGTCATCGCTGGCTACGCCGGCGTGGAAGGCATGACCGTCACCTCCGCTATGAAGGGTCTGTATCCCACCACCTATGACACCCTGACTGACGTTATCGTCAACGGCAACTGGGATGCTTACAAGGGCAAGATCGCTACTCTGGGCCTGGTGTCCGGCGATGATCCCGAGCTGAACTATGTCCAGATCCCCATGGGTGAGGGCACTCAGTGGTCTGACAGCTTCACGCAGGATGACTACAAGGCCATGGTGAAGGATATGTTCGACGGCAAGATCACCGTTTCCAACGATGTGAGCAAGGCTCCCTCTGACTTCGCCACCGTGATCGCTGTGGAGGACCAGGGCGCTATCAAGGGCTAAGCGCAGAACGCAAATCTATATGCGAAAAGGAACGTCCGAAAGGACGTTCCTTTTTTATCCGCCAAAAGAAGGCGGTACGGAAAACCATTGGCACCCTGGTGGAATGGGGCATTTCGGATGTTGAAGCGGCTGGCAGTATTTTCGGGAACAATTTGCGGAAAGCGGACGAGTCTCCCGATGGAAGCGCCCTGAGGAGACCACTCTTCAAAAAAATGATTCCGGCCGTCGATTTGCCTTTCTTTTTGAGCGGAGGTATAGTATACTGAATGTAATACTGGATGTGAGGGCAATATGCCGCTGCCGGTAAATGAATATGGTTTCCGTCCCCGCGAGATCCACACGGCGGGCCATTAAAACGGAAGGAGGGCGGTTTGACTTGGAAACGAATTACGCCATCGAAATGCTCCACATTACGAAGCGGTTCCCAGGCATCATCGCCAATGATGACATTACCCTTCAATTGAAAAAGGGTGAGATCCATGCCCTGCTGGGCGAAAACGGCGCGGGCAAGTCCACGCTGATGAGCGTGCTGTTCGGCCTGTATCAGCCGGAGGAGGGAACGATCAAGAAGGACGGCAAGGAGGTCTCTATCAAGGACCCCAATGACGCCAATGACTTGGGGATCGGCATGGTGCACCAGCACTTCAAGCTGGTGGACTGCTTTACGGTGCTGGACAACATCATCATGGGCGTGGAGCCTACGAAGCATGGCTTCCTCCAGAAAAAGGAGGCCCGGGAAAAGGTGCTGGCCCTCAGCGAGAAGTACGGTCTCCATGTGGACCCGGACGCTTTGATCGAGGACATCACCGTGGGTATGCAGCAGCGCACCGAGATCCTGAAAATGCTGTACCGGGACAATGAGATCCTGATCTTCGACGAGCCCACCGCCGTGCTGACGCCTCAGGAGATCGACGAGCTGATGCAGATCATGAAGAATCTGGCGGCGGAGGGGAAGTCCATCCTCTTTATCTCTCACAAGCTGGCGGAGATCATGGCGGTGGCGGACCGCTGCACCGTGCTCCGCAAGGGCAAGTACATCGGCACCGTCAATACGAAAGACACCACCCCGGCGGAGCTGTCCGCCATGATGGTGGGCCGCAACGTCAATTTCCATGTGGAAAAGAAGCCTGCGGAGCCGGGAGACGTGGTGCTGGAGGTCAAGAATATGACCATGGCCTCCAAGGTCCATAAGAACAACGCCGTGAAGAATGTGTCCTTCCAGGTACGGCGGGGCGAGATCGTCTGCATTGCGGGTATCGACGGCAACGGCCAGACGGAATTGGTCTACGGCCTGACCGGTCTGGAGCCGCTGGTGTCCGGCGAACTCTCCCTCTGCGGGCAGGATATCACCCACACCTCCATCCGCAAGCGGAGCACCATGGGCATGAGCCACATCCCTGAGGACCGGCATAAGCACGGTCTGGTGCTGGACTATTCTCTGGAGGACAACATGGTACTCCAGCGGTACTTTGAGCCGGAATTCACCGACAAGGCGGGTTTCCTGCGGCGGAAGAACATCCGCGGCTACGCGGAGCGGCTGATCGAGGAGTATGACGTGCGCTCCGGTCAGGGCCCTGTTACTATTGCCCGCTCCATGTCTGGCGGCAACCAGCAGAAGGCCATCGTGGCCCGGGAGATCGACAAGGATCCGGAGCTGCTGGTGGCAGTCCAGCCCACCCGCGGTCTGGACGTTGGCGCCATTGAGTACATCCACCGTCAGCTGGTCGCCCAGCGGGACGAGGGCAAGGCGGTGCTGCTGGTGAGTCTGGAGCTGGACGAGGTCATGGACGTACCCGACCGCATCCTTGTGATGTACGAGGGTGAGATCGTGGGCGAGCTGGATCCGAAGACCACCACCCAGGAGGAGCTGGGCCTCTACATGGCCGGCGCCAAGAGAGACGAGGTGAAGGCATGAAAAAGAATATTTTCAAGAGCAACGGCTTCCAATCGCTGCTGGCCTCTCTTTTGTGCATCGTGCTGGGTCTGTTCCTCGGCTATCTCGTGCTACTGGTCATCAATCCCGCTGGCGCCGGCGAGGCGATCCTTACTGTGGTCAAAAACTTCCTGACCTATAAAAAGACATCCTCCCAGTTGAAATATCTGGGCAACACGCTGGTCAAGACCGCACCGCTGCTGATGTGCTCGCTGTCCATCCTGTTTGCCTATAAGGTGGGCCTGTTCAACATCGGCGCTGCGGGCCAGTACTGCTTCGGCGTGGCACTGAGCCTGTACGCGGCGCTGGGCTTGGGCTGGAGCTGGCTGCCCTGCCTGCTGGTGGCTATGGTCGGCGGCGCGGTGCTGGGGGCTATCTCCGGTGTGCTGAAGTCCTATTGCAACGTCAACGAGGTCATCTCCGGCATCATGCTGAACTGGATCGTCCTCTACCTGACTAATATGCTGCTGACCACGGTGAAAGAGGCCGCCAGCCCCTACACCATCGTGCTGGCCAACAACAACCCCTCTGCTGTGCTGCCCTCTCTGGGATTGGGGGCGCTGTTCAACAAGAATCAGTATGTGGGTCTGGCCATCCCCCTGTCCATTGTGATGGCGATTCTGATCTGGATCGTACTGGATAAGACCAGATTCGGCTATGAGCTGAAGGCTACCGGCTTCAACCGCAACGCCGCCAAATACTGCGGCATGGCGGAAAAGCGGAACGTGATCCTGAGCCTGGTGATCTCCGGTGCGCTGGCTGGCATGGGTGCGGCGCTGCTGTACCTCACCGGCTACGAGCAGTGGCAGTGCTCTACCTCCTCCGTTCCCGCCATGGGCTTCAACGGCATTGCCGCCGCCTTCTTAGGGGGACTGAACCCTCTGGGAACGGTGCTGGCGTCCTTCTTCATCCAGCACATCACCGCTGGCGGCGCGTATGTGGATAAGTCCCTGTACTGCGCGCAGATCTCCGATCTGATCTCTTCCATCATCATTTATCTCTGCGGCTTCGTGCTGTTCATGAAGCATGTGATGAACAGCTCCATTGCCAAACGGGAGGAAAAGGCGGCTCTGAAGGCCAGGGCTGCCGCGGAACAAGATGCGGCCAACGGGAAAGGAGGCGATCAGGCATGAGTTTGCTGCTGCAATATACCCTGATCTTTGCCTCCGTGCTGATCCTGGTGGCTCTGGGCGGCTGCTTCTCCGAGCACTCCGGCGTGATCAATCTGGGTCTGGAGGGCATCATGATCATGGGCGCTCTGGGCGGTGCCCTGACGATGCGCTATCTGGGAGAGAACAGCTCTCATTTTGCGACGATCCTGGCAGTGGTGCTGGTTTCCGCCGCGGTGGGCATGGTGTATTCCTGCCTGCTGGCTGTGGCCTGTATCAACTTCAAGGCAGATCAGACGTTGGTAGGCACAGCTTTGAACCTGCTGGGCACCGCTGGGGCCACCGTCATTGTCAAGGCCATCAACACTGCGGCCAATCCCGATGACGTGTCCTCCATCATTCAGTACGCCGGTGCCAAAAAGGCATTTACCGTGAGCATCGGCTCCTTTGAGTTCAGCTGGTTCATGCTCATTACGGCGCTTTTGCTGGTAGCCTCCTATGTGCTGCTGTACAAGACACGGTTCGGCCTGCGGCTCATGGCCTGCGGCGAGCATCCTCAGGCGGCGGACAGCGTGGGTATCAACGTCTATAAAATGCGCTGGGCCGGTGTGCTGATCTCCGGTTTCTTGGGCGGCTTGGGCGGCATCGTGTTCATCACCGCCGGTGTGTCCGAGTGGCGGTTTGAGTACGGCGTGGCTGGCTTCGGCTTCCTGTCTCTGGCGGTGATGATCTTCGGCCAGTGGAAGCCCCAGCGCATCGCGCTGGCAGCGCTGCTGTTCGGCTTCTTCCGGGCCTTGGGCAATGTCTACACCGGCTTTGCCTTCCTGAAGGTCATGAACCTTCCCAGTTCCGTTTACAATATGCTGCCCTACATCATTTCTCTGATCGTGCTGGCCTTTACCTCCAAGAATTCCCGCGCACCCAAAGCGGAGGGCATTCCCTACGACAAGGGTCAGCGATAACCGAATCGACTGTTTGTGCTTCAAAAAGCGTCTTTCCGCATTGCGGAAAGACGCTTTTTCTCTGCTTTTTTCGGCAGAGAAGTGATTTGCGGAACGATTTGACATGGATTTTACATGGTTTGTCTTTCGCCTTTTACATACAGCCGGTACACTGATAAGTGTGAAAAGGGGAAAACCCAAATATCAAATAAAAAAGGAAGACAAACATGAAAAAGACACTTGCATTGATTCTGACTTTGGCTCTGAGCCTGGCGGCCCTTACCGGCTGCGGATCCAAGACGGAAACGCCTGCTGACACGAACACCGACAGCAGCGCGCAGACGGAGACTCCGGCTGAGACCGCCCTCTCCGGCAGTGTGTCCACCAACGGCTCCACCTCTATGGAAAAGGTCATCGGCGCCCTGAGTGAGCAGTTCATGGCCGACAACAGCGGCGTCACCGTCACCTATGATCCTACCGGCTCCGGCGCAGGCATTGAGGCTGCCAGCAACGGCAGCGCCGACATCGGCCTTGCCTCCCGTGCCCTGAAGGACGAGGAGAAGGCCGGCGGTCTGACCGAGACCATCGTGGCGCTGGACGGCATCGCCGTCATCGTCAATGCCGACAGCAAGGTGGAGAATCTGACGGTGGAGCAGATCGGCAAGATCTTCACCGGTGAGATCACCGACTGGAGCGAGGTGGGCGGCGATGCCGGTACCATCTCCTGCATCGGCCGTGAGGCGGGCAGCGGCACCCGGGACGGCTTCGAGTCCATCACCGGCACCAAGGATGCCTGCAAGCTGGATCAGGAGCTGACCTCCACCGGCGGCGTCATCGAGGCGGTTGCCGGCAACCCCAACGCCATCGGTTACGCATCCCTCTCCGCTGTGGAGGGTAAGAACACCGTCAAGGCCGTCACCGTAGGCGGCGTGGCCTGCACGGAGGAAACTGTTCTGAACGGCAGCTACGCCATTCAGCGGCCCTTCGTGCTAGTGACCAAGACCGGCGAGACCCTGTCTCCCGCAGCCCAGGCATTCTTCGACTACGCTACATCTTCTACTGCCAGCCAGCTGATCAAGGCTGCTGGCGCAGTGCCGGTCGCGAAATAAGGGAGCAACCGGCGCGGATCTCGTATATCGCCTAAGATCTGTTCGATCAAAGAAGTGGGGAGGACCCCCACAGGGTTCCTCCCACACCCTTCCTTCCCACAGCATGACAAGCCCGCCTCCATCTATCACCGTAGGTGGAGGCGCTTCCTGTAAAACCGAGAAAGGAGCCAGACATGGACTCTGACGCAATTCTGACCGCCGTCAATGCGGTGGAAAGCATTACAAATCCCCCGCATACACCGGAGCGGAGCAGCTACCGCGCCCGCAAAACCGTGGAACAGATCATCCATTTGATTTTTTTGCTGTGCGGCATCGTGGCGGTGGCCTTTGTGCTGCTCATCAGCATTTATCTCATTCTCTCCGGCCTGCCCGCCATTCGGCAGATTGGCCTGTTTCAATTCCTGCTGGGCAGGGTCTGGGACCCCACCAACACCACCACCGGTGCACTGTATGGAATTCTGCCCTTTATCCTGACCTCCGTTTACGGCACTGCCGGGGCCATCGTCATCGGCGTTCCTGTGGGACTGCTGACTGCCATATTTCTGGCGAAGGTGGCCCCACCGAAGCTGGCGGCGGTGATCCGCACGGCGGTACAGCTGTTAGCGGGCATTCCGTCGGTGGTGTACGGTCTGGTGGGCATGATCGTGCTGGTGCCGGCTATCCGGACGCTGTTCCATCTCAGCTCCGGCGCCTGCCTGCTGGCCGCCATGATCGTGCTGGCCATTATGATCCTGCCCTCCATCATCAACGTGTCGGAA
>ERZ779892.2514-NODE-2514-length-14181-cov-2.599391_pt1 | contig 14181 bp, 8 predicted proteins | sample MGYA00511552_ERZ779892 | MGnify/ENA primary metagenome ERZ779892 (study PRJEB29588, sample SAMEA2154561) | human gut metagenome | biome: human gut; feature: human-associated habitat; material: faeces | place: Denmark | collected 2008/2010 ... | reverse complement strand
ATAAACTTGTCCTGCCATGAAACAGGCAAACAAGATGATTAATAGGTTTTTCATATTTATTTTATTTAGAGTTTTTTCGGTATGGATAAATACATGATTGTTTTTGCAACTATTGTTTGTAAACTTGCGAACGAAGGCAGGTAGTGTATACAGAGCCGGAGTAATAGAAAAAAAGGTTAATTTACAGTCCATAGTTGTTGTGCGTTTTTGATAATATTTAATAATGCAAATATATACAAAAAAATAAATAATGTTCGTTTTGTGTTCTTTTTTGTGTAATAAAAGAAAGAAAATACATACAACTTTCTGAAGTTTCTGATTTTTGGCGTGTTTTTCTTGGGGATGGTGCATAAAAATAGCGCATTCATTTTATCGAACTATCTATCCCCTTCGGTTGATGGGTTCTGAAATATCATTACTTCAATCCGTGTCGGAGGATAGTGAATAAAATAAATGCGCTATTTAGTAATTATTATGGAAATTTCTTCTGTTTTTTATACCAGATGTCCGATCCATTCTTCACGGTCTCCCGGAAGGAGATCGATTACAGGCACTTCTATCATGGTGTAACATCCCGGTTGCTGGCGCATGGAAGCACGTGCTACACAAACTAAAACCTGTGCGGTTAATGCGGGGTTATTGATGCGCATGTTAAATTCAAACAATTGGTTCTGGGTTTTACCGGATACTCCTTTACGGGTAAGGTTTACACCATGCCCCATGTCGAGCAATGCATCCACGCTGTCTACTTGCTTCACGTGGGTTTCGTCATTTATAAAATAGGCATCGGATTTAATGGCTGCAGCTACTTCGTTGAAATTGTAACCGTCTTTCAGTTCGATGTATACCATGCGCCGGTGGATACCGGTTCCGGTCGGAATAGTCATTGAGAGGGCGGCTTTCACCCCGTCGATGGCTTTTACGGCTACCGTATGTCCCATGCTCATGCCGGGGCCGAAATTTGTATAAGTGATTCCTTTGGGCGCAATCGCCTCCAGTAAGGTACGTACAATCGAATCGCTTCCCGGATCCCATCCGGCCGAAATGATGGATACAGCCCCGTGCTCTTTGGCACAAGCACCGAGTTCACGACGAAGAGCGGTGATACCTGTGTGGATATCGAAGCTGTCTACCGTATTGATACCTAATGCCAGAATCTCTTTTGCATAGGATTCTACGCTACGGGTAGGAGTACATAGAATGGCTACGTCTACTCCCTGCAGCTCTTTGATGTCTTTCACAACGGCATAATCATTCAGTTCGGCCGGCTTGTTTTCGGCTCCTGCACGACGGACTACACCTGCTATTTCGAAATCGGGGGCTGCCTGGAGCGCTTCCAGTACATAGTGACCAATATTGCCATATCCGACGATGGCTGCTCTTACTTTTTTCATTTCTTTATTGGTTTTGTTTAACATATTTCTTGTTTTATGCCGCAAAAATAATCATTTTCTCTGTTTATTGCCCTAAAAGGGTTGTTAAAGTTAGTTTTTGTTGCTCAAGGTTAGTAAAGCACAATATTTCTCGTGCGCGTGCGTTATAAGGATATTATGATAGAATACGTCAAAGGCGAGATTGCCGAACTTAGTCCGGCAACAGCGATAATCGATTGTAACGGTTTGGGGTATGCGGTAAATATTTCATTAAATACATACTCTGCAATTCAAGGAAAAAGCACTTGCAAACTCTATATTTATGAAGCCATTCGTGAAGATGCATATGTGCTTTATGGTTTTGCGGACAAGCAGGAACGTGAGTTGTTCCTGTTATTGATTTCCGTATCCGGCATCGGCGGTAATACGGCGCGGATGATTCTTTCGGCACTCTCTCCGGCCGAGTTGGTAAATGTGATCAGCACAGAAAATGCCAACATGTTGAAAACCGTGAAGGGGATCGGATTGAAAACGGCACAACGTGTAATTGTTGATTTGAAAGATAAAATAAAGACTTCCGTACCCGCAAGCGGAGGCGGACAGGCTATGTTGCTGTCTGCCATGAATACCGAAATACAGGAAGAAGCGGTAGCTGCACTTACTATGCTTGGGTTTGCGGCTGCTCCTTCACAAAAAGTAGTACTTGCCATTTTGAAAGATGAGCCCGATGCGGCTGTAGAGAAAGTTATTAAACTTGCTTTGAAAAGATTATGAAAGTAATATGCCAATTTTTTAATGTTTCAATTTACCAATGTGCTGCGTGGGTATGTCGCGGGTTCGCCGGTATGTCGACACATTACTTTATTGGCATATTATTTTTATGTTTAGGAAGTTTGCCTGCTGTTGCCCAAGTGCTCCAGCCTATGCCTATTGTTGAAGAGAAGGTAGAGTATGATGCATTGACCAACCGCTATCTGATCCGTACCATTGTAGGAGGGCAGGAAATGGAAGTTCCTATCATAATGACTCCTGCCGAATATCTGGACTGGAGCATGAAACGTTCTATGCAGAACTATTATCGCCAACGCAACGACTCGGTATTCACCAAAGGAAAAGAAGAATTCGACTTCACGAACATGAAGTTCAATCTCGGGCCGGCAGAAAAGATATTCGGCCCGGGTGGCGTTCAGATCAGAACTCAGGGAAGTGCTGAACTGAGTATGGGAATGAAGTATAACAATGTCCAGAATCCGACTCTTCCCGAAAGTATGCGTAAGACCTGGGGATTCGACTTTGATGAAAAGATCAATATCAATGTCAATGGTAAAGTGGGTGATAAGGTGAACCTTGACATGAACTATAATACGGATGCAACTTTTGATTTCGACAGCAAAAAGTTGAAGCTGAAATATGAAGGTAAAGAAGATGAGATCATAAAACTGCTGGAAGCCGGTAATGTGAGTATGACTACCGGTAATTCATTGATACGGGGGGCTACTTCCCTGTTCGGTGTACGCGCTGATTTGCAGTTTGGAAAATTGAAGTTGCAGACGGTTATCAGCCAGCAGGAAAGCGAATCGAAAACGGTGAACAGTAAGGGCGGGGCACAGACGACTTCTTTTGATTTTTCGGCAGCCGATTATGATGAGAACCGTCACTTTTTTCTGGCGCATTATTTTCGGGATAGGTATGATGAGAATATGGCGCAATTGCCGAATATTCTTTCCGGTGTCACGATTAACCGTATTGAAGTGTGGGTGACCAACAAACGGGGTAATTATGATAACCCCCGTAATATTGTGGCGTTGACGGATTTGGGAGAGAGCAATCTTCCTGCCGGTTCGCCGTGGTCCTCCGAATCGGGAGGCAATAAAGTTCCGAGGAATAGTGCCAATAATCTGTATAGCCAGATGGTGAATGTTTATTCCGCCGCACGTGATATCAGTTCGGTAAATGCCGTAATGGAGGGTATTCCCGGGATGGAGAGCGGGATGGATTATGAGAAGATAGAAAGTGCCCGTTTGCTTACTTCTTCGGAATATACGCTGAACACCACTTTAGGATATCTTTCGGTGAAACAGACTTTGCAGCCCGACGAGGTGCTTGCCGTTGCATTTGAATATAATATCGGTGGTAAGACCTATCAGGTCGGTGAATTTTCTTCCGATATAAAGGAAACTTCAAATTGTCTTTATGTGAAGTTATTGAAAAACACCTCTAATTCTCCGAACTCCAATTGCTGGGATTTGATGATGAAAAACGTCTATTCATTGAATGCTTATCAGGTGCAATCGGAGAAGTTTACGTTGAATATTACCTATTTGAGTGATACTACGGGTGTGTATCTGCGATACATTCCGGAAGGGAAAATCAATAAGATACCTTTGCTTAAGGTGATGAATCTGGATCGTTTGAACAGTAAGAACCAGGTGGGTAGTGACGGATTCTTCGATTTTGTCGAAGGGTATACGGTCAATGCGCAAAACGGTCGTATCTTCTTCCCGGTGGTGGAACCTTTCGGTAAGCATCTGGCCGATAAACTCGGCAATAAGGAACTGGCCGATAAGTATGCATTTACGGAGTTGTATGACTCTACATTGACGGTGGCCAAGCAGTTGGCGGAGAAAGATAAATTCCGTCTGCAGGGAGAGTACCGTGCCTCGTCTGCCAATGAGATACGTCTTGGTTCGATGAATGTCCCCCGGGGATCGGTGCGTGTCACGGCTGGTGGACGGACGCTGACGGAAAACTCCGATTACTCGGTTGACTATACGATGGGAGTAGTTACCATCCTGAATCAAAGTATCATCGATGCAGGTACTGCGATCAGTGTGAATCTTGAAAGTAATACGGCTTACAACATGCAGCGAAAAACGATGTTGGGGCTGAATTTCACGTATGATTTTTCACCGGATTTTCAGTTGGGAGGTACCATTATGCATCTGAGTGAAAAACCGATGACCACCAAGGTGGCTATGGGAGACGAACCTATTTCGAATACTTTGTGGGGGCTGAATGCGTCGTGGAAGCGGGAAAGCCAGTGGCTGACCAATATGGTGGATAAGTTGCCTTTTGTCGAAGCTACCGCCCCGTCGAATATAAACTTGGGATTGGAATTTGCCCAGCTTATCCCGGGACATAGCGGAGGATTGCAGGACAACTCTTCTTATATCGATGATTTTGAAAGTTCTCAAAGTGGAATCGATTTAAGTCAACCGCTAAATTGGCAGCTCTCTTCTATTCCTTATAATGCAAAAGGGCCTCTAAACGGGGGAAGCGGCGAACAGATATTATTTCCGGAGGCAAGTACCAACCTTTCCGATAGTACGGCTATTGGGAAAAACCGTGCTTTGCTGGCCTGGTATCATATCGACGGTTTGTTTACCCGCCGTAATTCCTCATTGACTCCGACCCATATTAAAAATGACTTGGACCAGCTTTCCAATCATTATGTCCGTGAAGTTTATGAACCGGAGTTGTTTCCCGGCAAAGATTATAACAATACGGAAACGTCCACTATGTCAGTGTTGAATGTCGCCTATTATCCGCAGGAGCGCGGTCCTTACAACTTGGACAGGGATTTGGATGAAAATGGAAATCTATTGGATCCTGCAAAGCGTTGGGGAGGAATGATGCGTAAAATAGAGACCAGTGATTTTGAAAAGAATAACATCGAGTATTTGGAGTTCTGGTTGCTCGATCCCTTTATTTATGTCGATGGAGACGAACCGGGTACTTCAACAAGAAAGAATGCCCGCAGTACGAACGAAGGCGGATATCTGTATTTCAACTTAGGAGATATTTCTGAGGATATCCTGAAAGATGGAAAGAAGTTTTTCGAGAACGGTTTGCCTATCGATGACGATCCGTCCCGGGTGGATTATACGGTTTGGGGACGTGTGCCCAAAGACCGTAGTCTGGTATATGCTTTTGATAATACGGCAGGAGCCCGCAAGAAGCAGGATGTCGGATTCAACGGACTATCGGTAGAAGATGAAAGGAACTATCCTACATATGCCAAGTATCTTGAAGAGATACGGCCGAAGTTGAATGCCGATGCCTTTCAGAAATTCTATGATTCACCGGCCGGTGATAAATTTCATTACTATCGCGGATCGGACTATGATGCCGAAGAGAAAAGCATTCTCGAACGTTACAAGTATTTTAATAATACGGAGGGCAACTCGGTTGCCAAGGAAGATTCTCCGGAAAGTTACCCGACTGCTGCCAAAGATAGTCCTGATATTGAAGATATCAATCAGGATAATACCCTTTCGGAGACGGAAAGATATTTTCAGTATAGAATTCACCTGACTCCTTCCAAACTGGAAGTCGGGCAGAATTACATTACGGATAAACGGGTATCGAAAGTAAGACTGCGTAATGGCAGCTCGGAAGAGGTAACTTGGTATCAGTTTAAGGTTCCTGTACGTAGCGGAACGCCTATCGGTAATATCAAAGACTTTAAATCGATACGTTTCATGCGTATGTTCCTTACCCAGTTCGAGAAACCTGTTATTTTGCGTTTTGCTACGCTGGAACTGGTGCGTGGCGAATGGCGTACGTATACAGATCCTTTGTACAATCTTCAAAATCCGGCTCCTACTGTAACCGGTACATTGGATGTGTCTACTGTCAATATAGAAGAGAATGGTGATAAAACGCCGGTAAACTATGTAATGCCTCCAGGCATCAGTCGAGTTGTAGATCCGGGACAGCCGCAGTTACGCCAGCAAAATGAGCAGGCCATGAGTTTGAAGCTGGAAGATCTGGCGCCGGGTGATGCACGTGCCGTATACAAAAACTCTACAATGGACATGCGCCAGTATCGTCGCCTGAAGATGTTTGCTCACGCAGCAGCGCTGACCGACAATGTTACCGATCCGGAAGATGGGCAGTTATCCGTATTCATTCGTTTGGGATCCGACTATCGTTCTAATTTCTATGAATACGAAATACCGTTGAAATTGACTCCTGCCGGACATTATAATGGAGATTCGGAATCCGACCAACTCATTGTGTGGCCTAAAGATAATATGTTGGACATTGCTCTTTCTGTTTTTACCGATTTGAAGAAGAAACGTAATCAGGCGAAGAACAATCCTCTGAGCGGTGTCAGTTACGGAAAACTTTATTCCGAATACGATTCGGAGCAACCGGCCAACAAGATAAGTATTATCGGTAATCCGTCATTGGCGGAAGTGAAGACGATGATGATCGGTGTGCGCAATAATTCGCGCTCTAAAAAGTCGATAGAGGTTTGGGTGAACGAATTGCGTCTGTCCGATTTTGATGAAGACGGCGGTTGGGCAGCACAGGGAAATATGAATGTGCAACTTTCCGACCTCGGTAGTGTAAGTATGGCCGGACATGTAGAGACTGCGGGATTCGGCGGATTGGAACAGAGTGTCAGCGAGCGTCGCTTGGACGACTATTATCAATATCAGTTCACTACCACCTTTGAACTGGGACGTTTCTTCCCGAAAGCGGTGAAGTTGAGTGCCCCGATTTACTACTCTTATTCCCGTGAAAAAACTTCTCCCAAGTATAATCCGTTGGATAAGGATATGTTGCTGAAGGATGCACTTGATGCATTGGCTAACGACAGGGAACGGGATTCTTTACGGAACATCGCCAACGAGATAACGACGTACAAGAATTTCAGTCTGAGTAATATGCGTGTAGGGGTTACCAGTAAAAATCCGATGCCTTATGATCCGGGTAACTTTACCATGAGCTATAGCCGTACGAAACGGCATAACCAGGGCAGTACCACTGTTTATGAAAATGAAACGGACTGGCGTGGGGCGTTGTCTTATAATTATGCTCCCGTTTACAAAGCTTGGGAACCCTTCAAAGGATTGAAGAGCAAATCCAAATGGATGAAATTTGTGAAAGACCTGAACTTGAGTTATCTGCCGCAGAATATCTCTTTCAATACGGATATGAGCCGTCACTATTACGAACTCCAACTGCGTGATATGGAGAACTTGAGCGATCCTGCCGATATTCCCGTAAGTGTGGCGAAAGATTTTCTGTGGAATCGCGACTTTGCCTTGCGCTGGGATTTGACGAAGAATCTTCGTATGAATTTCACTTCGGCCACTCGTGCCGAGATAGAAGAACCTTATGGAGTGGTAAACAAGACGCTCGATCCGGATGAATATGAAGCGAAGAAGGATACGATACGTCGTAGTCTGTTGAGTTTCGGACGTCCGATCGATTATCAGCAGACATTCAATGCTTCGTATAAACTGCCATTCGATAAAATTCCTGCTACCGACTGGATTACGGCGGATACCCGTTTTAACTCTTCTTACAATTGGGATCGCGGTGTGTCGCTTTCGGATGGGAGAGAGATGGGTAATACCATTTCGAACCAGCGCAGTATCGATGTGAACGGGCGTTTCAATTTGGAGACTCTATATAATAAGGTGCCTTTCCTTAAAGCTACCAACCGTCGTTTTGCCGCTACTTCTTCGGCGCGTCGTCCGGATACGCGTAAGAAAGAGAAACCGAAACGGTATGAAAAAGAGATACAGTTGAAGAAAGATACTACGGTGACCGTTCGTCATAGCTTGGGGTCGAAGAAACCGAAAGTCTCGGCACTGACAGTAGATGGTAACCGTTATCCGATTCGTTATAAAGTGATGGATGCCAATACCATTCGCATCGAAACAAGAGACAGCATCCGGATAAAACTGACCGCTATACAAGGCCCGAAACCCGAAGATAACCGTTGGTATAAGATAGCACAGTCGGCAGCGCGTGTCGCTATGATGGTACGTAATGTAAGTGTTACTTATAAAAACACCTATGCGATGTCCATATCCGGTTTCCGACCGGAAATAGGGGATATGCTCGGGCAGACGAAAGGAGCGTCCGGTTTTGCTCCGGGACTTGATTTTGCTTTCGGTATGACGGGCGACAGTTATATTAACAAGGCGTTGGATAACGGCTGGTTTCAGATTCTGTAGTAAGTCCGGCAACAACCAATGCCCAGGAAGATTTACAGATACGTATGACGCTGGAGCCTGTCCGTGATTTGAAGATCGATCTTAATGCCGGACGTACCCGTAATAAATCCAATCAGATTCAGTTTATGTATGAAGGCATGCCTCAGATACAGAGCGGTAACTTCAATATGACGGTGATCACGATCGGTAGTGCATTCGAACGCCGCAGTGCTTCTAACGGTTACTCATCCTCTTCTTTCAACCGCTTTTTAGGAAATCTGGATATCATAAAGAACAGGATAGAAAATATGTATGCCGGAGTTCCTTATCAGGGGCAGAGTGGCTTGAATCAACAGCCATTGTATCAGGTGAACAAATATAGTTCTGACGTGATGATACCGGCTTTCCTGGCGGCTTACACCGGACGAAGTGCAAGCAACAGTGCTCTCGACCTGTTCCCGGGTATCTTGTCTATGATGCCTAACTGGCGTGTGACTTACAGCGGATTGAGCAAACTTGAATTTTTCAAGAAATACTTTAAGAGTGTGACGTTGAATCATGCTTATCGCAGTACGTATAGTGTCGGTAGTTACAGTACGTTCCAGAATTTCCATAGCTACATGGGGGATTGGGGATTTGTAGATGATATACAGACCGGTATACCTGTTCCGTCCTCTATGTATGACGTTTCTGCTGTTTCCATCAACGAACAGTTCTCTCCTTTGTTAGGCGTGGACGTTACTTTCAAAAACGGCATCACTACCAAGGTGGAATACAAGACTACCCGAATTCTTAATCTCAGCCTTGCCGCCAATCAGATTGTAGAGAGCAGTACGAAAGATTTCGTATTGGGTATGGGATATAAGATCATGGGTCTTGAACTTTTCCCGGGACGCAATAAGAAGGATTCGAAGAATAAGATAAGCAACGACCTCGCGTTGCGTATGGATGTGTCTTTCCGTAATCAGTCTGCTCTTGCCCGGGATATCCAGCAAGTGACCACGCAGGCCACCAGTGGTAACAAGGCACTTAAAATCTCTTTCTCTGCGGACTATACGCTGAGCCGCCTGCTTAGTGTCAGCTTCTATTATGATCGTCAGAAAAATACGCCGCTTGTATCTGCCAGCTCTTATCCGGTGACCAGTGCGGATTTCGGAATGAGACTGAAATTCTCGCTTACAAGATAATACTTTCCCGATGCTTTATTAAAAAAATACCCTCGTGATATGGAACGAAATAAAAAGATATTTATGCAGTCGTGGCTTCGGCCTCATCCTCGTGCAAAGTCGGTTTCTACGGATGAATGGTATCTGGACTTTGCCAACCGGCTTTTCTCGTTGATCGGCTCTTCACAACCCTATATCGGAAAACGGACAGAGGATATACAACGGGCTGCCATTATGCTGACTCTATATCTGGAAGACAACATAGCGAATGCAGGCGGATGGCGGCATTTCTGCGACCTGTGTCATCAGCTATATGGTAGTTACCTTCCTTTTTATGAGTTGTCGGAAGATTATATTCCTGATGAGATAAACGAAACCGATATTGCTTTTGTCCTGTGGAAACTCAATTCGGACGATGATTTCTCGGCGACGGTTGCCAACCCCTTTGATAAAGAGATGCTGCGATTGGCCGGAGATGTTTATCGGTTGATGGATCACGTATTTGAGCAGGCGCCTATTACGGAAGGCCCTTCCGGTGATTGGGTGTTGCCGTCCGAACAGCTATTGGTGGAACGGACTGCCGTTCCCGCAATAACTCCGGAAATTCAATTGCCGGAAAGCGTAAAGCTCTTTTTGGAAGCTTCGCATGGTGAACAGTTGATGTATTTTCCGCTTTACGGGCAGATGGAGGATTTCTTTGTAAAGCATCTGCATTGGAATCGGGCGGATATTCCCGATAAACCGGATGAGGATGGTGACAATGTCGTTGTGTTTGCCAATCCCAAAGGTATCCTGATGGCACCGGGTGTTGCACAATTCTTTTGTGATAAACGCAATGAAACTGCATACAATGAAGCGGCGGCTTCGGCAGAAGGGTATAAGGTGTTTACCGATAAGGGCCGTTGCCCGTTCGACTTGTTAAAGCATGCCATGGAACGGAATTTGTTCCCCCAAGCACAGCTTCCCTTTGAGAATGGAAAAGAAATACTGGAGAAAAACTGGGATTTTATTGCCCGTTATTTCTTGGGTGAATATTATGAAGGGAGATAATGATGAGTGGTATAAGAAAGAATGTCTCTTCCGGTGCTTCCCGTTCTAAAAGTAGTGGAAAACCAAAGCCTACCGGGAAACGGATCGGGAAATCAAAGCCTGCCAAAGCAAATAATCAGTTGAACAGGAGAGTGAAATAATACTCGATAGAGGGCCAAATCAGGTTTTCCTTCGTTTCATCTTATGGGTACGATTCGTTTCATATGCTTGAAACGATCGGTTTCATCCTATTGGAACGATTGGTTTCATATGGTTGGAACGATAAGTTTCATACGGATGGAACCATTTCTAACATTTTCAAGTTTTATTTGTTCATTTATAATGAAAGGATATCTGTTTATGAATCGAGTCACTAAAACGAAACGCAATGGAGTGGAAGAGTAATTTAATAACCGGTTTACAATGGTCGGACCGTATCATCAACCGGGAGGGGAAGGAACGCATTGCCCGCGAGCTGGCGGCACAGGTGAAGGATGGTGAAGTGATCGGAGCCGGTTCCGGTTCTACGGTTTATCTTACCCTGTTTGCCATCGCGGAAAGAATACGGACGGAGAAACTTCAAGTGAGAGTCATTCCGGCATCGATGGAGATCTCCATGACTTGTGTGCAACTGGGCATTCCGCAAACAACTCTTTGGGAGAGGCGTCCCGATTGGACATTCGACGGTGCCGATGAGGTAGATCCTTCGCATAATCTTATCAAAGGACGGGGCGGTGCCATGTTCAAGGAGAAACTGTTGATAAAAAGCAGTGAACGGGCTTTCATACTCGTCGACAACAGTAAGTTCGTTTCCAGATTGGGCAGTAAGTTTCCCGTGCCGGTAGAGGTCTTTCCTACCGGAGTGGTCTATGTGGAAAACCAGTTGAAAACTCTTGGGGCATCCAAAGTCGTTTTGCGGATGGCGAAAGGAAAAGACGGTCCGATACTGACCGAGAACGGGAATTTTATTCTGGATGCTTGGTTTGACGGGATTGGAAACTTTTTGGAGAAAGAGATTAAAAGCATTACCGGAGTCATTGAGAGCGGACTTTTTATCGGATACGATATCCAAGTGCTGGCTTCTTGAATACCGGCTCTTGCGATCTTTCTCCTTACACTCTGTAATACCCACCGGCAAGCCTTTTCTGCTATTGCGTAAGGGGGAGAATGTCTACTTTCCGGCTATTCCGTTTATTTGTTCGACAATTATTTCCGTGGTGACAATATACGAATCATCGGATGCGAAAACAATGATCCCTTCGGGAGAGGCAATATAAATACGCGGTATATTCTGTGATGCAAATTTTTGAAAAATGAAATCATCCTCCTGTGCGGAGTAGGGAAGGGTGAAGGCATTCTTTATCCAATAATCTGTCAGACTTTCATAGCCTTGTGATCTGCTTATGGCAATGAAGCGAATGCTTTCATCATCACGAAATTGTTGATAGGCTTTTTCTATTTCCGGCAGTTCCTTCCGGCAATCCGGACAACCGGTATTCACAAAAGCAATGACACTTATTTTGCCTTTTAGTATCGTATTCGAAATAAGCCCGCCTTTGTTGTCCTGTACCGAAAACCCCGGCAACGAATCACCCGGTTTTAGTGAGAATACCTCTTCAGGATCATCTTGTATGCACATGCTGAACAAGAACAAAAATGCAATGAATATGATTTGTTTTAGGATTTTCCGAAACAGGTGGTTCGTGTGGCAGCTCCGGTTTGTGAAGAAATCATTCATCTTTTTGCTCCGCCTTTTCTTCCTGTTGTTTTTGCTCTATCTTTTTAGTGACAAACTGTATTTTTAAGTTCGCTTCTTCCTGCTCTTTTTTTATTTGTTCGATTGATGACAACAATTGTGATAACTCATAAATACCGGCAAGCGCCTGTCTGTCGGCAGGGGGCATGGTAGTGGTATACTTACGTTCTCCGATGTATTCCACTTTGATGTTCTTGTCCCGGTTCAGATAGAGGAACCCCATTACATTTCCGTCAGCTCCCATTTTATAATCGGCTTTTTCTATTTTTTCTCCCAAGTCCGTAGTTTCGTAGCTGTCTTTCGATGCCGGTGTTTCGGCAAAGCTGCCATCCGGTGCTGTTACTTTTACTGCAAAATGATGGATGCTGTTTCCTCCGCAATAGATGGAAGTCATACTCATCACTCCCTGCTCGTTTACCTGAAAACGCAGGAAAGAGCGGTGCAGATTTTTCTCGACCGTTTGTGTCGGCCAGAAATAATTACCTACCCGCTGATATTCCGCGTCTTTTTCCAGTACATATTTATTTTTGATTTTTTCCAGTTCCTGCTGCTTGGTCTGCATCATGCTGTCCAGGTAAACTAAAGTCTGCTGCTGTTCTTTCAGTTCCACCTGTTGCATCAGTTTGATGCCTTCTCTTCGGGCGTCGAAGGCTTTCGGATATAGAATTTTAATGCTGTCTATCTGTAGCTTGGCTTCGTTATAGTCTCCTTGTGCAAAAGCACTGCGGGCGGCACTCAGCTTTTCGCTTGCTTTCTTTTCCGCATCATTGCCGCATGAAGCCAGCAACATGGTAACACAGATTCCTGCAATCAGTTTCTTCATCTTTTTGTTCTTTATGTTTATAGGCAACAAAAATACGAATTTAGTGTGAAGAGTGAAATGTAAAGAATGAAAAGTTGTACCTTTGCACTCCAAAAGTATCGATGGGTGGTATGAAGTCTCTCCCGGCCATTGATTTTTAATTTCTAAATACCAATTATGATAGAGTTGACTCAAGAAGAATTGAAACGACGCTTTAGCGATAAAATATTCGGGCAAATTTCAGAAACGGCCGATACACTCGGTTTGGAGTGTTATGTGGTGGGTGGCTACGTACGCGACATTTTTCTGGAACGCCCTTCTAAAGATATAGATGTAGTAGTGGTGGGGCGCGGCATCGAGATGGCCCAGGCATTGGGAAAACACTTGGGTAAGGGAGCACACGTCTCCGTATTCAAGAATTTCGGTACTGCACAGGTGAAGTATCACGGTGTGGAGGTGGAATTCGTAGGTGCACGCAAAGAGTCTTATCAGCGTGATTCCCGCAAACCGATAGTGGAAGACGGTACTTTGGAAGATGATCAGAACCGCCGGGACTTTACGATTAATGCGCTTGCGGTTTGCTTGAACAAAGACCGTTTCGGAGAGTTGGTCGATCCGTTCGGCGGCATGAACGATCTGAAAGAGAAAACGATACGCACCCCTCTCGATCCGGATATAACATTCAGCGACGATCCGTTGAGGATGATGCGTTGTATTCGTTTTGCCACCCAGCTCGGTTTTTATATAGATGATGAAACTTTTGAATCTCTTTGCCGCAACCGGGAACGGATTAAGATCATTTCCCGCGAACGGATAGCCGACGAACTGAACAAGATTCTTCTCTCGCCGGTACCTTCGAAGGGATTCATTGATCTGGAACGTAGCGGATTACTGGCTCTTATTTTTCCCGAGCTGATGGAACTGCAAGGAGTGGAAACGCGCAACGGACGGGCACATAAAGATAATTTTTATCATACCCTCGAAGTGCTCGATAATATCAGCAGGCATACGGATAATCTTTGGTTGCGCTGGGCGGCCTTGTTGCATGACATTGCCAAGCCGGTTGTAAAAAAGACAGATGAGAATGGAAGAGACCACT
>ERZ779892.2513-NODE-2513-length-14181-cov-4.691562_pt1 | contig 14181 bp, 10 predicted proteins | sample MGYA00511552_ERZ779892 | MGnify/ENA primary metagenome ERZ779892 (study PRJEB29588, sample SAMEA2154561) | human gut metagenome | biome: human gut; feature: human-associated habitat; material: faeces | place: Denmark | collected 2008/2010 ... | reverse complement strand
AGTTTCGCGTGGTGCGTATCGACCCGACCTTGGGCCGATATGTGACCCGTCTGAACCAGTTTTACGAGCAGATACAGCGCGTGGGCAACAACTACAACCAGATCGTGCGGGCCGTCAACACGCATTTTTCGCACACGGCAATTCCGCGACAAGTGCTCCTTCTGGAGCGCCGCACGCGCGAGCTGAAAGCCCTTTCCGAGCAGGTCATCGCGCTCAGCCGCGAACTTTACGAGCTATGGTCGCGCGGATAACCTCCGGGGCTACACCGGCGGGAGCTCTTTATTACAACAAGGATAAGATCGACCGGGGCGAGGGCCGTTTCCTGGCGGCGTTTAATACCCCGATGCAGGTCACGGACGAGCGGCATTTCGACATCCGCGAGGCGCTGCGTTGTTTCGAACCGTACCTCGAAGCCAACCGCCGCACGAAGAATCCCGTGTTCCACGCCTCCCTGAATCCCGCTCCCGAAGACCGGCTCTCGAACGACGAGCTGCGGCAGATCGCACGCGAGTATATGGAGCGTATGGGTTACGGCGCACAGCCCTGTTTCGTCTTTCTACACGAGGACATCGAACGTCGGCATATCCATATCGTGTCGCTGCGCGTGGGGCTCGACGGCCGCAAGCTGGCGCACGACTTCGAGGCGCGGCGGTCGCGGGAGATCCTCGATGCTCTGGAACGACGCTACGGTCTGCGCCCTGCCGCCGAGGGCGACGCGAAGCAGACGTACGACACGTTGTCGAAACTCGACTATACGAAAAGCGACCTCAAACGACAACTCGCATCGCTCGTGCGCTCTACACTGCACCGTTACCGCTGCACCTCCTTCGGGGAGCTGCGGACGCTGCTCGAATATTTCAACGTCTCCATCGAAGAGTGCCGGGGTACGGCACACGGACACGAGTATGCCGGTATCCTCTACGGTGCGCTCGATGACGACGCCACGCCACAGGGTGTACCGATCAAGTCGAGCCGTATAGGACGCGACGTAGGACACCGGACACTCGAACGGTACTACGCCCGCAGCAGGGAGGCACTGCGGGACAGTGCGGCGCTCGACGGTACGCGTCAGACCGTCGTGCGGGTGCTGGGTGCTGCCCGTTCCCCGGAGGAGTTCTGCCGTCTGTTGGAAGCGGAAGGGATCACGGTCGTGCTGCGCCGCACCGACGCAGGACGTATCTACGGTACGACGTTCATCGATCACCGTGCGGGTGTCGCGGTCAACGGTTCGCGCCTGGGACGGGAGTTCGCGGCAAACGGTCTGGCGGCGCATTTCGACGCTGGCCAAGCCGAGCAACGGATGCAGGAGGCTGAGGAGGTCCAGGAACAGACGCAAGAGATCCCGCAGGGCGGGCAGCCGGAACGAAGGCGCGAATATCCCCCGGCGCAGGAGCGGGGAGATACCCGCAGAAGTACGGCCGTCGACGGCATGGGCCTGGAAGAGTTGTTCGATCTGCTCGCGGCCGGCCGACAGGAGGAGTACGAGGAGCCGATCCCGCGCGAGCGCCGGCGACGTAAGAAACGCCGTGCGAAGCGGTGAGGGATGGAGTCGTTCGCAAATATTCAGTAAATTCGGTAAGGCATCGCACAAAGATGAAAGGGGTATAAAAACGGAGAAAACGAATATTCCGCGAGGCTTTTTCTCCTATGGCGGAGAGTTTCGCGCAGATCGAATAGCTATCTCTCGGAGCGCGGGCCTTTCCCGCGCTTTTTATTAACCCATTCAAAATTTTGTATTATGAAAGCTACCAAGATTATTTCGGAGTGCGAACTTTTCCGGCTGTTCTCGCTCTGCGGCGAAGCATTTTCGTCCGATGAAATTTCCACACGTCTGGAAACCGCCATCGAACATTTCGTGGAACGTATTTCCCGACTGTTAAGAAAACGACCCGTGATCGACCAGCTGCGCTTGTTGGCGCATTTGTGCGGTTATCTGGAACGTATGAAGTATCGATACGCCGAAGAGCCGATCAAAAAGGGATATTTCGAAACGATCATCGCACACGTAGAGATCGAACGACGAATCCTGCTGGTGCAGTTGCGTTATCCTGCTCTGGCGACTCGGCAGAGCAAGCATATCCGCTCGCCGTACTATTGGTCCGCAGAGTACACCCTGACCGACCTGATGGAGCTGATCTCGGCGCTCCATGCGTCGGGTGCGATCCGCAAGGCAGACGGTACGCCTGCCGAATTGAACAAGCTCGTCCGCACTTTCGAACTGCTGCTGAATGTTTCGTTCAAGAATCCCGACCGCTGCCGCAATGCCGCGCTTAATCGGAAAGTCAACGTGACCAAATTTCTGGATGCATTGAAACAGGCTCTCGTCGAACGAAGCCAACGATAGTGATACGCGGCGTGTGATTTTTTCGAATTACACGCCGTATAATATGAATTTTGCAAAACAACCGGCCTGGATGTGCCCGGAACGGACATACACACGAGCAGCCCGGAAGCGAAGGTATCTTCGTTGCAAAAACCGTATATCATGCAACAGGAAGATGACCTGAGAGGATTGGAAAAAGTCATGCAGCTCATGCGGGGCATAAGCGTTTTGTTCCTGCTGCTCCACTTCTATTGGTTCTGCTACGGATGGTTCGATATGCACGGCTGCACGCTCGGCGTATTGGACCGTCTGCTGCGGAACGTCCAGCGTACGACGGGGCTTTTCACTTACTTGTATCTGACCAAACTCTTCGCTGCGGGATTTCTGGCTCTGAGCTGCTGGGGTACGCGCAGCGTGCGCTCCGAGCGCATCACGCACCGGCAGATTCTTCTCGCAGCTGCGGCGGGCCTGCTGCTTTTCTTCTTCGGGGATCCGCTGCGGCACCTGCCGCCGCAATGGGCGGCACCGCTCTATGTCGCAGCTACAAGCATAGGCTTCCTCTTGCTGTTTCTGGCGGGTCTATGGCTCGGACGTCTGGTCAAGGAACGGCTGCGCGAGGACCCGTTCAACGACGAAAACGAAAGTTTCATGCAGGAAACACGCCTGATCGAGAACGAATATTCGGTCAACCTCCGTTCGCGTTACTACTACGGCAAGACATGGCACGAAGGCTGGATCAATGCGATGAACCCCTTTCGTGCGACAATAGTACTCGGCACGCCCGGTTCCGGCAAGTCCTACACCGTGGTGAACAGCTTCATCCGCCAGCAGATCGAGAAGGGCTTCGCCATGTACCTCTACGACTTCAAATTCGACGACTTGTCCTCGATCGCTTACAACCACCTTTTGAATCACCTGGACGCCTACGAAACCCGACCGAAATTCTGCATCATCAATTTCGACGATCCCCGTCGTTCGAACCGCTGCAATCCCATCGCTCCGGAGTTTATGACCGACATCTCGGACGCCTACGAATCGGCCTATACGATCATGCTCAACCTCAATAAGACGTGGATACAGAAGCAGGGCGACTTCTTCGTCGATTCTCCGATCATCCTGCTGGCTGCGATTATCTGGTACCTGAAAATCTACGAAGGAGGGAAGTACTGCACCTTTCCCCACGCCATCGAATTGTTGTGCAAACGCTACGAGGACATCTTCACGATCCTGACCTCCTATCCCGAACTGGAAAATTACCTGTCGCCCTTTATGGATGCGTGGAAAGGCGGGGCGCAGGACCAGTTGCAGGGGCAGATCGCTTCGGCCAAGATACCCCTCTCGCGCATGATCTCCCCGCAGCTCTACTGGGTGATGACGGGCAACGACTTTACGCTGGACATCAACAACCCCGAAGATCCGAAGATTCTGTGCGTGGGCAACAATCCCGACCGGCAGAACATCTACTCGGCAGCGCTGGGCCTCTATAATTCGCGTATCGTGCGGCTCATCAACAAGAAAGGAAAACTCAAGTCGTCGATCATCATCGACGAGCTGCCCACGATCTATTTCCGGGGGTTAGACAACCTGATCGCCACGGCCCGCTCGAACAAGGTGGCCGTATGCCTGAGCTTTCAGGACTTCTCGCAGCTCGAACGCGACTACGGCCAGGAGGAAGCCAAGGTCATCGAGAATACCGTGGGCAACATCTTCGCAGGTCAGGTTTTGGGAGATACGGCCAAGACGTTGAGCGAGCGCTTCGGCAGGATCGTGCAGCTGCGGACCTCCAACTCGCTGAGCAACGACAACCTCACCACCTCGACCAATACGCAGCTCGACAGCCTGATTCCCGCCTCGAAGATCTCCAACCTCTCGCAAGGTATGTTCGTGGGTGCCGTGGCGGACAACTTCGACGAACGCATCGAGCAGAAGATCTTCCACGCCGAGATCGTCATCGACAGGGAGAAGCTCGCCGGAGAGACGGCGTCGTACGTTCCGATCCCGGAAATATCCTCGTTCCGCGATGCCGACGGCGTGGATCGTATGGAGGAGATCATCCGACGCAATTATACGCAGATCAAGGAGGACGTCACGCAAATCATAAAACGGGAACTCAGACGCATCGCCGAAGATCCTGCACTGCGACATCTGTTGGCAAAGAAATAGCTAAAAATTACATTACCTTTTTGCCGTGATGAATTTTCGTATTCCCGATACGAATTGCCGGAAACTTTCAGAACGGTTATGCTCAATGTCGATGTAAGGAGCAATCATTTGTGCCGTTGCAATTTGCTGATAGTCGCCTACAATATCCTTAAGCCTTGTTTTGGGATTTTGGCAGGTATCTGGCAAACGAAACAGAGATTTTTTGAGATGTCTCGCAGGGTTGAATCTGGGAAACACGGCCTGAATAGCCTTCATATCCCCTAAATACCAAGCCTCCAACTCATGACAGACGATACGAACGAGAAACTTAATATTCGGTGCCTGGTTTGCCTTGCATAGCGCTACGAGTTCTTGTTTCAGTTGTCGGCAGTCATTACTGTCTTGATCCTGGATGATAATAAAACCGGTGGTCTGTTCTTTATGTTGGGCGAATCCTTTCAGTTTCTTGGGAATGGAACGTTTCAAATCCGATTTTCCCTCATGTGGACGGATGAAATAATTCTCATCCAACACCCAAGATGCCGGTAATATCCGAGGCAAAAGCACTTTCAACACTTCTGCCATCGACCTTTCTTCGACAAGAAATTCCAAACGGTCCATGCTTTCCTCGATTAGTACGGTCCGCTTCCTTTCAAATAACCTTCTCTCCAGAGCCATCCCAATTTATCGCCATTGGCATATAAGGCCTTGATGGTCGCATCTTCGGATGCTTTCCGAATGGTTGTGGCGCCATTGCTTTTCTGAAGCCAGAACAGTTCATCGGGTTGCAGGGCATTGACGAAGTCGGGCGAATGAGTCGAGATGAAAACCTGCCCGCCCTTGTCGGCGTATTCTCTGAATTCTTCCGCTAATTCGGGCAACAGTTCGGGATGCAGATAGTTCTCAGGTTCTTCCACGCACAACAGAGGATGTTTTACAGGGTCATTCAGCAATACCAAATAAGCGAACATTTTAATCGTACCATCGGATACGAAACGCGCGACAAAAGGATCTTGGAAAGAATTATCCTTGAATTTAAGAACAATACGACCATCCTGCGTCTCTTCCGCAATGACATTCTCGACACCTGGAACACGTTTTCTGAATTTCTCCAAAATGGTATTGAATACGTTCCGGTGATTTTCCCAGATATAGCGGGTGACTTGTGCCAGATTATTTCCGCTCGTAGAAAGATGTTCGCTGAAGCCGACATCTTCTACATTACGGGCTTCCTGTATCTGAAAATTCGACACATACCAATCGTCCAACAATCTGCGAAAAGAGCTGATTGCTTTGAATTTCTGAAATTGGCCCAATCCCTTTATCGCCAAGATGTCGGGAGAGTCGAGGGTTTGCTGTTCCCGACGGTCCTGAAAAGTGGATGATGAGGAAGAAGAATACTCATCTTCATTAATAATGGCCGTTCCCTCGCCCCGATGAAAATCAAGGAAACGATACGGACGTCCATATCCGCCGTGCCGATAACTCAGGATTTCAGTAGTGATAATAGGCAATCCATTCTCAAATCCGATTTCCAAGCGATAAGTAATTAGAGGCTGTGTTTCTCCTTCGATCTTATCGTTACGGAATTTTATTTCAAAAAGTATAGGCCCCTCTCCGTCACGCGAATATACTTCCCTGTAGCCGCCTCTTTTGTTAAGTGCGGTTTTTACGTTCGCCTTCAATGCATCGCTTAAAAAACCGAATACGTCGAAGAGCGTTGATTTCCCAGCACCGTTCGCCCCCAGGAAAACAGAGAAATTGGATAAATTTCGAATCTCTGTATTTCGATATACCTTATAGTTCTCAATTTTTATTTTCTCTATTTTCATACCGGCTTTGATTAAATAGGTTGTCAAATATACGAATTTAACTCGATGAACACAAAAATGACTTGATATATTTAGGTTGAATGCCCATATGCCCATTCGCGAATTTTATTCTAAAGTTTGAAATGACAATATAGTTAGCACAGCAAGGCACAAAAGTTACAGTTTTCACAAGAAGCATCGAAAAGCAGGTTTCAGATTTTCGTATCTTGTTTAGATTGGATCGTTTGAACGATTCTATTTGGAATCTCAGTTAAATTGTTGCGTTTTTTATTTTACGGGCTATTTTCGTCTTTCTTCACGCCCAGAACGGCCCTGACGTGCCATCCGTCGGGATCGTCTTCCGGGCCTCTATATTTGCCGCTGTCGAAGTACAAATCACACATTATTAACTAAAAGACAGTATTATGGCAACAGAAGAAAATGTAAATCCGACCGAGGGTCAGGAACAGGAAAACGACTACCGGGAAACGCTTCTCGTGCGCAATCCGGACAGCGGCCAGGTAGAGGCCGTTTCCAAGCTGGTGACCAAAGGGGATCGCCGAGAGGTGCATACCGTGCAGCCTCTTGCGAAGAACCGTCCGGCGTTCTATCCGTTCCGGAGCAGCAATGCCGTGGCGGCTTTCATCCGAGGTTTCAAATCCCAGAAGGACAATCCGATCCAGTTCCAGTTTTTGAAAGTGCCCGTCCTTTCCGTCGGCAAGATCGTCACATCGCTGGGCAAGCTCGTCAGCAATCCGAAGAGCGAGGAGGGCTGGGAAACGTATAACAAGTACGTCGTGAACACGGCCGAACTGGAACAGGTGAAATACGACAAGGTTGAGATTCCACGTGCAGAGTTGCAAGAATTGGGCATCGACTTCGATGCGCTGCCGCAGCGCACGCAGCGGAGCCTGATGCTGGGGCTCCCGACCAGAGAGCTGTTTCCTGCGACGGTCCAGCTTTCGGACCACGGCACGACGACGGGTCTTTTCAACCTGAGTTTCTACCGGGATCATAACGATGAGTTGAAGTTCCGCCTCGATACGCCGCTTGTGCAGCCCGAATACGAACGTGAGGAGTATGCCTCGGAGATCACGCCCGACGACAAGGCACTTCTGGCTCGCGGCAAGACGCTGCAACACCTTGTCACGGTCCATAACAGCATCACGGGGGAAGCTGAGCGCTGCCACGTGGCCTTCAACCCTTCGACGAACCGCCTTGTGGCGGTTCCGCACCGCGATGTCAAGATCCCGGAGTTCGCCGAGGGACGTCGCATCGACGATGCAGGACAAAAAATCCTTCGCAGCGGCGGCTCGATCCCTCTGGAAGGATGCACGGCCTACGGCGATACGGAGAACACCTACAAGGGCATCCTGAACTACGATGTCTATCGGGGCCGCTATACGATCAGCGATCCGGTTTACGACAAGCCGTACGTCCCTAAGTACCTTCGTGACCAGCTCTCGGATGCCGATGTGAAGACGCTGCTTGCCGGCGGCCAGGTCTCGGCGGATCATGTCAAGGATTCGTTCGGGGAGCCGATGAAGAACAAGGTTCTGTATGTGAACCCGCGCGACAACCGTACTTACAGCCGCTTTCTGTCGCGTCAGGAGCGCAGCGAGGCGGCCGAAGCATCCCATCAGGCCTCGCAGGGGGCCGATGAGTCGCAGCAGGGGCGGGGTCGGAAACGATAGCATACCGCTATGGAGATATATTCCGAGCCGTGGTTCCGGACAAGACTGGATTATTACCTTCGCGAACGCCATCCCCAGCTCCAGTACCGCGCACAACTTCTGGATCGTCGCAGCGCCGTGGCCGCCGACCTCTACCGTCGTACTTGTGACGCGGGCGGCAGTGCCGAGTGTGCGCTTCGCCTTGCTGACCGGAGTCTTTTCCGAGGTCTGCTGTTCTCGAAGTTCGATACGATCGACCTGATCCTCGCGAACGATTTCCCCGACATTCCGGAAGATCAGCGCCGCACCGTCGCCCGGGCCTTGCTGACGCCCTGCGAGCCGATCTTCGCCGGCTATGCTTTGGGCGACGACTTCGCCTCGCGTCCCGAGTTTCGGCAGCTGAAAGCCGAGCTGCGCCTCGGCATCCGGCAGTGGATCGACGACAACGGCCCTCCGGGCTATGAAGCCAAGCTCCGCCACCGTGTACGCACGCGGAAGATGCGGGACGGCGAGCCGAGAAAAACGAACCGAAATAAATAACGACCCTTTAATCCTTTATTCCATATATGAAAAAAACATTTGTCGCGGCTTTGGCCGCCCTTGCGCTGGTCTCCTGCTCGAAGGAGGAGACCGTGACTTACGGTACGAACGGTGAGCCGCTGGACGGCGCTGCCGTGTGCCTCACATTTACCGATGCCCCGGCCTCGCGCGCATCCCTGAACTCGACTGCCGCCGCCGAAACGTGGGAGAAGAGCCTCACGTCGCTGACGGTTTACGTTTTCAACTCCCAAGGCAACCTCGTTGCGCAGCGTTCGTTCACCTCCGAGGAACTCGTCGACAAGTCGGCGACCTTCGCGCTGCCGCATTCGGCAGCGGGTACGACGTGCGACTTCTACGCCGTTGCGAACCTTTCGCTCACGGGTGTTACGACCAAATCGGCCTTGCTCTCGAAGGTCGAAGCCTCCGCTGCGGACTATAACGGCACCTTCGCGGAGGTCTCGACCAAGGCCAAGCGTGCGGGCGGCTTCGTGATGTCGGCCTCTGCGAGCAAATCCATCGCCGAGGGTTCGACGACCGACGTTGCGATGGCGCTCCGCCGTACGGTGGCCAAGCTCTCCGTGCAGACCACGATCGATGCGGCCTTCGCGGAGAAATATTCGGGAACGATCACCGTCACGGGCGTCAAGCTCTCGAAAGCGGCGAGCCAGTCGCCTGTCATCGCGCCCGCAACTCCTTCGCCCGGCGCGATGAGCTATACCCATACGCAGACCGCCACCGCCGCAGCGGGCAGATACGACAACCTGTTCTACGTCTTCGAAAACGGCGCTCTTGCCGAGGGCAACCGTGTACAGTTGGAGATCACGGCGAGCTACGACGCCGACGGCAGCACCTCGACGACCTCCGACCGTACGGAAATCGTCTATACGGTACCTGTCACGGGCAAGGCAGGCGGAGCGATCGTGCGTAACGGCTACTACCGCATCGAAGCTGCGATCACGGGTCTGGTAGGCTCGGAGGTGGGCCTTACGATCACGGTCGCCGACTGGGAGTCTCCGGTAACGCAGCAGATCGATCTGGGAGCCTGAGAAACCTTTTCCCGACAGTCTGTCGCCCGCAAGGGCGGCAGACTGTTCTAAAAAACCGATTCCTATGTTCAGAACAATCTCTCTTCCGCTTTTTTATCTGCTGCTGTGCTCGTGCAGCCGGGAAGTGACTATGCCGGTCGATAGCGCAGCCTCGGAACGTCCGGTCACGGCCGAACTGCGTATTACGACCGAAGATATGCTTCGCCTTGCGACCCGCGCGACGGACGAGGAGGCGATCCGCGACATCAACCTCTACCTGTTCGGCCGCAGCAACGGCCAAAGCCTGCATTTTTACTCCCGTTCGGCGCTGGTGCGGTTCGAGTGCCTGCCCGGGGAGTACGATCTCTACGTCGCCGCCAACCTGGGTGCGGACCTGGGCGAGCGGAGCGTACAACAGCTTCGTACCTACACGATCAAGTGGCAGGAGGAGTATGCGACGCTTCCCATGTCGGCCGTGACGACTGTTGCGATCGCGCCCGATAAAGGGACCGTTACGCTTCCTACATTGAGCGTGCGGCGCACCGTGGCCAAGATCGCCTACAACATCCGCGTAGCGGATAAGGTCCCCGACCTCGAATTATATTCCGTGCAACTGTTCTCGATACCCGTGCGGACAGGGCTTTTCGCAGCGGCCGCGTCAGCTTCGACCTCGGAGAAGGATTTCACCGAAGCTCCGCTCGTGGAGCTTCCCGACGCCGCGCGGCGCAGCTGTTCGGGCGTGCAATACCTCTTCGAGAACCCGCAGGGCACGGTATCCTCGATTACGGACCAGCGGGATAAAAACGCCGACAACGCCCCTGCGTGCGCTTCGTACCTGATGATCCGCGCCGCGCGCGGCAACAGGACTCTCTATTATCGGGTATATCTGGGACGGAATAACACGACGGACTTCAACGTAGGACGTAATACGTCCCATACGCTCGACATCACGATCTCGGGCGACAATGAGGTGGACACCCGCGTACACGGCTATACGTTGAGCGTGACCGACGATTTCGAGAGCAACCGCATCGGCGACTATTGCGTACTTCCGTTCAACGCTTCGCTTTACGTGAATATCGAACGTGCGGAGCGCGAACCGACACTTACGGGTGAGCTGGAGCTGCTGACCCCGACCGACGGGACGTTCCTCGTCGATTACGAGGAGTGCGATCCCCGCTACGATCTCTCGCTCTATTACCAGCAGGGATCGAACTATTACGAACTGGTCTATTACCCGAAGGTCATCACCGAAGCTCGCGCACGGCTCGCTTATGAAGTGCGCGTGCGTGACAGCTACGGCTATGAAAGCCGCTGCCGTTTCGAGCATACGCTTGCCAATACGCTTTCGATCCTACTCTCCGACGGCGGTACAGTCTCGGTTACAGGGGCATTGTCCTCGCAAAATACGGATGACGGGACGCTGCGTGCCGCCTGCTACGAACAGGGTTGCACCCTCACGGCGACAGCCGACGCGGGTTATCGTTTCGCGGGATGGTACGCTGACGAAGGGCATAGCGAACTGCTCTGCGCGACCGAGACGTATTCTTACGTGCCTAAGACGCATACCGTATCGTTATATCCTCTTTTCGTAACCGAGAAAGTCCATATCCTGACGGACATCTACACCGTACGCTTCGAGTGCGACGCGCCCGTCGAGGTGGATCAGGACGAGGAGTCGTTCATCGTGCCTGCGGGCAGCCGTTGCACGCTGCGCACTATGGAGCCGGCATTGCTCACGGGCTGGTACGATGCCTTCGACAAAAGCCGCCGGCAGCTCATCACCGCCGATAAGACCTATTCCTTCGTCGCCACCGAGAAGCGGATCATCGCGCCCGACTACGCCGAAGGTACCGACCTGAGTGCCGCAGGTACGGCCAACAGCTACATCGCGCCCCGCATGCAGGAGATATATCTGTTCGATGCAACGGTGCAGGGCAACGGACGAGCGACCACGGGCATCACGCCGCAGAAACTCAAAGGGACATCCGTCCGCCTTATCTGGCAGACGGGAACGGCGGAGCGGGCTGTCGTATGCGATGTGGGCTACAACGGCAGCCGCATCAGCTTCCGCACGGGTACGGCCATCGGAGGCAACGCCCTTATCGGGCTGTTCGACAAGGACGGCGACTGCATCTGGTCGTGGCATATCTGGCATACGAACTACGATCCTTGGGCCACGGCCCAGACCTGCGCTTCGGGATATACGTTCATGGATCGCAATCTCGGAGCGCTCACAACGAGCGTCAGCGATCCTTCGCTGCGGGGACTTTACTACCAGTGGGGACGCCCCGCCCCCTTTCTTCATCCCTCCTCCGTGACGAGCACGGTACCAGCTGCGTTTATCTCCGCTGCGGGATACGAGTACTATGTCCATGATCCGCTGCTCGACGGCGGCTCTGTGTCGATGACCCCAGCGCGGGCTTTGGCGGAACCCTGGGCCTACTGGTCGGGGCTGTATGCGGGCGACAGCAATGACATCGACGACTGGGTGACGCCTCAGAACCTCAATCTGTGGGGCAATGCCAGCCGTTCGGGGAGTTATTCGACGTCGAGTTCCAAGTCGATTTACGACCCCTGTCCTCCGGGGTGGCGGGTCCCGGCTCCTGCGGCTTTCGAGCAGGCTTCTTTCAGCCGTACCGGCACCTCGCGGAACAATGTTTACTACCTCCGCAGCCGCACCGGCACCTCCGTAACCTATCCTATGGGCGGTTACTTTACGGGTCACGCTTTCCGCGATAACGGCACACGGGTCGACGTCTGGACGAACGCTCCGGCTCAGCTGAACGGACGCTGCCTCTCCACGAGTACGGCGTTCACCGTTTCCGCTTCGACGATCAATACCGCAGCATACCAACAACGCGACTACGCCTTGCCGGTGCGATGCGTCGCCGAATAACCACGACACCTAATTTTCAAATTACCATGACACGACTACTCATTTTTCTCTCACTGCTGGCCTCCGGCATCGGCTGGGGTTGTGCCACCGACCTCGCGGCGACGGCTACGCCTCCGACCCGCTCCGTGAAGGTCGAGCTACAGTTGTCGCCTGATCCTGCGGAGCGGATCACCCGCGCGGCGGACGAGGAGGCGATCCGCGACATCAACCTCTACCTGTTCGGCCGCAGCAACGGCCAAAGCCTGCATTTTTACTCCCGTTCGGCGCTGGTGCGGTTCGAGTGCCTGCCCGGGGAGTACGATCTCTACGTCGCCGCCAACCTGGGTGCGGACCTGGGCGAGCGGAGCGTACAACAGCTTCGTACCTACACGATCAAGTGGCAGGAGGAGTATGCGACGCTTCCCATGTCGGCCGTGACGACTGTTGCGATCGCGCCCGATAAAGGGACCGTTACGCTTCCTACATTGAGCGTGCGGCGCACCGTGGCCAAGATCGCCTACAACATCCGCGTAGCGGATAAGGTCCCCGACCTCGAATTATATTCCGTGCAACTGTTCTCGATACCCGTGCGGACAGGGCTTTTCGCAGCGGCCGCGTCAGCTTCGACCTCGGAGAAGGATTTCACCGAAGCTCCGCTCGTGGAGCTTCCCGACGCCGCGCGGCGCAGCTGTTCGGGCGTGCAATACCTCTTCGAGAACCCGCAGGGCACGGTATCCTCGATTACGGACCAGCGGGATAAAAACGCCGACAACGCCCCTGCGTGCGCTTCGTACCTGATGATCCGCGCCGCGCGCGGCAACAGGACTCTCTATTATCGGGTATATCTGGGACGGAATAACACGACGGACTTCAACGTAGGACGTAATACGTCCCATACGCTCGACATCACGATCTCGGGCGACAATGAGGTGGACACCCGTGTACTCGGCTATACGTTGAGCGTGACCGACGATTTCGAGAGCAACCGCATCGGCAGTTATTGCGTGCTTCCGTTCAACGCTTCGCTTTACGTGAATATCGAACGTACGAAGAGCGAGCCGACACTCACGGGCGCGTTGGAGCTGCTGACCCCGACCGACGGGACCCTCCTCGTCGATTACGAGGAGTGCGCTTCCCGCCTCGACCTTCCGATCAATCGCCAGCAGGGATCGAATTACTACGAAGTCATCTACTATCCAGAGCCCCTTGTTACGGCGGCTCATGCACAGCTCGCCTATGAGGTGCGCGTGCGCGACAGCTACGGATACGAGAGCCGCCGCCGCTTCGAACACCGCTTCGCCAATGCGCTCTACGTCGCGCCACCCACCGGCGGGACGGTAACGGCGGCCAGGGCACTGCATGTGGAAAAGCCTACCGGCGGGACACTGCGTGCCGCCTGCTACGAGCAGGGGTGCACCCTCACGGCGAAAGCCGCTGCGGGCTACCGCTTCGCGGGATGGTATGCCGACGAAGGGCATAGCGAACTGCTCTGCGGAACCGAAACGTATTCCTTCGTTCCCGCAACATACCGAACGTGGATTTACCCGTATTTCGAGGCCTCCAAGGTCCATATTATCACGGACATCTACAAGGTAAGTCTGGAATGCGACGCTCCATACGAAGTGGATCAGGACGAGGAGTCGTTCATCGTACCTGCGGGCAGCCGCTGTACGCTGCGCGTCAACTACGAGCTGCCGCTCTTCCGAGGCTGGTACGATCAGACCGGGGGCCAGAACGTGCTGCTCGGCACGGCCCGAAGCATTACGTTCACAGCCACCGAAAAACGAGC
>ERZ779892.2502-NODE-2502-length-14230-cov-26.784621_pt1 | contig 14230 bp, 15 predicted proteins | sample MGYA00511552_ERZ779892 | MGnify/ENA primary metagenome ERZ779892 (study PRJEB29588, sample SAMEA2154561) | human gut metagenome | biome: human gut; feature: human-associated habitat; material: faeces | place: Denmark | collected 2008/2010 ... | reverse complement strand
CGCCCTTTATCGTGGAATGGTTCACGAAGCAAGGGGTCGAGGTCTGGAGCGTAAATGAAGGCCAGCAGCGTTTTGATTCCCATGTCGATAAGCTGATGAACTATATCCGCTACTGGCAAGCATCCGGCGAGAGCATCAAGACCTCTATCCGTACTCGCACCCGTATAGAACAGCTTACGGAAGAAGGTCACTACACTGGCGGCATTGTAGCTTTTGGTTACAAGCGTGTCCAGAAAGGCCGCTTGAACAAAAAGAACCAAGCTGTCTGCGATTTGGAAATCAACGAGGAAGAAGCCGCCGTGGTGCGCCTGATCTTTCAGAAGTATGTTTATGAGGGATACGGCGCAAAACGGATCTGCAACTATCTTGTCGAACACAATATTATGGGGCGCAATGGAAAGAACATCCCTAATATTACGATTGGCAGGATGATTCGTAACAAAGGATACACGGGTTATCTTATCAATGGCAACGTTGAAAAAGAATGCCCTGAGTTGCGGATCATCGAGCCGGAAGTATTTGAAAAAGCTCAGGAACTGCGGGATGCCCGCCGCAGAGAAAAGGGTGAGGACGCAGATTCGTACAGTCCTCATGCTTTGCTTTGTGGTAAAGTGTTCTGTGCCCACTGCGGCAATCGTTTGAATATTACCAGCAGCGGACGCACTCGGCTTCGGGCAGATGGTACTGTCGTAAAAGAAAAGCGTTATCGTTATAGCTGCAACTTTAATGTTCGGCATCCGGGGCAGTGCGATGGACAGTCCGGTTATGGTGTGACGACACTGGACGCAGTTGTAGAAAGCATCGTGTGCATGAAGTTTGAAGAAATTCTGGAGTGCTCCAAGAGCAATCTTCTGGAAGAAATGCGGCGTAAAGATTTGGATGCTGCCAAAAAGGAAGCAACTCGTTGGAAAGAGGAAGTCCAGACCAAGGTTGACGAACAGGATGCGTTAAAAAAGGAAATGATTCGTGTCATCCAAGGAACAAGCGGACTCGACCGCGAGATGATCCAGCAAATGGTCAATGAAAACAAGGAAGCACTGCTTACCGCACAGACCAATCTGGCAGACTCGGAAAAGAAGTTGAAGGAGATCGAGAAGCAGAACCAGAAGGCTGAACGTAATTGCAGTGATTTATTCACATGGGCAAGTACCTATAAGGGAGCCAGTTTTGAAAGGCGTCAGGCTATTTTGAAACAGTTTATCAAAGAAGTGCGTGTCGGACGCGACTATAATATCGAGATCGTTCTCAATGTACCGCTGGACGAATTTGAGGAGTTCAAGCGTCACGCAGCATCGGCTGGACGGGGCAAAAATCAGAAAAACAAGTCGCAAAATCCTCAAAAAGTTGGGCGTTGTACATCAAATGCCGGAATCGTCGTTTTAGACAAAACAGCAGGTGAAACCATAAGCATTGTGCCTAAAAATGCTGCACACGCGATTTTGCGCTGTTAAGACGAATGATGCACGATTTTGCAAAGAAAGACAAAAAGAAACGCCGTATCGCTTAATACGATACGGCGTTTTATGGACTCGAAGGGAGTCGAACCCTCGACCTTTCGGATGCGAACCGAACGCTCTCCCAACAGTCTCGCTTTTGTGCACACCTTATGCACTGCGAGAAAGGAAAAATCAACGTATATTCGTCTATATAAAATGTTCCGCCATCCAAACGACCTTTCTCGCTCGCAAGTATGGTCTCCGAGCCGCGGATTTTCGAGACGATGCAGTTTGGGGCGTAATATGGTTGGCGGACAAGTGAGCTACAGGCCCTTGAGATATAGCTCACATGGGGTTCAGATGTATCACATCCCAATTTGCAATAAAATACGATATAACGCAAAAGCGTAACTTCTACTCTGACTGAATGGAAGCTGCGCTTTTTACATTTGACAACAAGTTGTAGATTGACAATAGGACTCATACACGATAAACTTTATATAGTATTATGTAGATCAGAAGGAGGCCAAACCATGAGCGTCAAGTACACTACCCCTGCCCAGCACAAGAGCAATCTCCGCAATGTGTACGGCACCTTTGCCATTGAGGGAATGACCATCAGCAAGGACACGCGCAGCAACCTTGACCGCATTGGCAGCGGTCAAGCCAGCTATCAGCAAATCGTGAATGAATTGCGTGCAAAGTACGCGAAGAAGGGTTGAACAGACTCCCCATCGATAAATAGGTGGAAAAATGTAGGAGATTAAATATGCCAAGTGCATTTGATTGGAACTGTGAGCTTTCATGGATAAAAGAATATCGATTTCCGCTAGACCAAGGTATGCAAACAGTTTACGAGTGCTTGAAGAATTGGATGGATGATTACAATAGGAATATCATGATAACTACCTTCATGACCTCTGAAGAAAAAGAACAAATTAAGATTTTTTCTGATAGATTGATGCAAGCGTATGAGCTTTATGTAGATAACCGCTACATCGAAGCTTTTAATATTTTCAATCAGGCCATGGATAGTGTGAAGAATCATCTGCCGACTGCTCCAGTTGGACGGGCAAGTGCATATGTGGCTGATGCTATTCCATATTATCGGATTATGGCTGGAAATAATAAATATAACCGACTTCAATTCCTGCACATTCCATGCAATTCAAGACACTTGGCATCTGCGAATCGATTTAGTGTTCCCGGAATGCCATGTAGTTATATGGCAAGTGCTAAACGAGTAGCATGGTATGAGTGTAAAATGCCTGATTCATTTCAATGGGCAAAATTCGAGGCCGTCAAGCATGACAAAAAATTGATTCAATTAGATCTCAACCCTTTAACATCGACACTTAGTCTTATTTCTGAACTTTCAAAAGAACGTTGGACGGAAGATGAACGCAAGTCTTTTGCCAGAGAATATTGTTTTATTCTTCCACTGATCGCTTCTTGTTCAGTCATTGCAAAAGAAAAGGGAAAATCGTTTGTTGAAGCCTATATTATTCCCCAAATGCTTATGATTTGGATAAAAAACAGTACAGATTACATCGGTGTGCGGTATTATTCAAGTTCTGATAATGAGTTGGTAAGAAACGATTGTGGGTATAATATTGCCATGCCCGCAAAACATCCTGACAAAAACGGATATTGTGTTGATCTTCAAGAAATTTTTGGAGTTAACGATACAAACAAAACCGATGAAATGGAATTCTTGGATTTCACGGAGAAATTTTACAACCACCATAAGGTACAAATAGACAGACTAGAAACTTTTTACAAAGAAATTCTCTACACACGGCAGCATACGCATTATCATAAACAAGGAATCTTGTATGAACGCTACTGCTCGGTTTGCAAAGTATTAATTGCACTAATAAAAGCATTTCGGGCAGAAAAAGGTTCCAGCAGATATGCTTTAGTAATGTCACTTTCTGAAGCTTGGTATCTTTGTATGGATATTCAAGACTTAACAAGCGCAAAATTTGAGAAAATCAAAAAAGAAAATACTCCGGGTGCAGATTTTCTCCCTGATGATACAATTATCGAAATTGAGAATGATATTGATTCCTTTAAAAACACTGTTATAGACTTAGCCCATGACTTTAATTTGTTTGTAACAGTTGGTATAACGTGAAGTGTTACATATGAACTAGATGCAGTATGTCAAGAAAGGCTGATTATGTTCTCAAAATATGATGTCTACACCACGGTGCAGTCCATGTACTGCTACCCCGATACGGATGTTTTGATCAACAAGCTGAATATCCATGACAAAGCAGAACTGAAACAGGCCGAAGAAGAATTTACGGCGGTTAAACAGATGGCTCTGTTGCAGGAGCCAATCAAGGGACGTTTTACCAAAACTCACCTGTTTCGGATTCACCGTTTCCTTTTTGAAGATGTGTACCCCTTTGCAGGACATATCCGCAAGGAACAAATCAGCAAGGGTGACACGATGTTCTACCCGCCAGATTTGATTGACCGAGAATTGGAGCGTGTGTTCAAAAACATTCACTCCAAGAAGCTGCTTGCCGAACAAGATGAAGAAAAGCAGATTCAGAATCTGTCGCAGACGATGGCAGAACTGAACATCATCCATCCCTTCCGCGAGGGAAATGGCCGCAGCACCCGTGAGCTGATTCGCTGCATGGCGTTAGAATATGGACTGCATATCAACTGGGGCAATACTGACCGAGAAACCTTGATCAACGCTGCAATCGCTGCCGTAGACGATGAGATGGCGTTCTGCGATGTTCTAAGGCAGTGCACAGAACAATAAATAAATCCATTTCAAATATCCAAATGAAAAAGCACAACGGCTATTCTAGTCAATCTGACCAAATAGATGTTGCGCTTTTTCACATTTTCTTACAGGAATTCAATTAAAATATTCGCTTAGTCTGGACTGAATCATTTTAGGCGCGAGGTTTGCAAGCGTGGAATCTTTAACAGTAGAAGCATTGATTATGTAAACAAGATTTTCTAGAGTTAATGGAATAGTCTTTTTAAGGTCAAACACCATAAAAAGCAAGACCTGTTCTCTGTCTGCCCTATAAAGTTTCTTTCCAACGTCTGGATTTTCATTCAAAAAATCTGTGATACGCTCTGAAAAACAATCATTTTGTAAATGAATCCGCATTTTTGTCTTTATCATTTGTGCCCATTGGTTGCGTTTGTATTGCCGATAGGCCAGATCATTTATAAGCGAGAGAATTGCCCAATCACAAGTTTCAAGCGTGGCAAATACACCGTTCAAATTTCTTGACAATTCAGGATATTCTTTCCAATCTGCGAGACTTTTATATCGAATGTCATGTTCTACTTCATGCCATCCCTCTGAAAAAATCGTCCGTATTTGTATTTCAAAAGTTCTGTCGATAGGATATTCATCCCATAGAAGCGAATCAAACTGGTCAGCAATATCATCTGGCATACAACATACAAGGTTAAGTCTTTCTGGAGAAAATTTATCGGGTTCAATATCTGTTTTTGAAATATTGTTAATCGTGTAATATTTCTCTATGATTTTTTGACAAAGAGAAACATCGTCTGAGAAATACAATGCAATACGAATACCGATAAGGTCTTGCATATGACCTCCAGTCTTACAATATCCCTTTCGCTTGATCTTTTCAGCAATAGAGGCAGGCGATTTAATTCGCCCAAAGATTCTAAAATATAAACCAGCTTTTTGAAGATACATTTCAATGCCACTAATAAGATCGTTCATAGGTCTATTAGGCAATTCAAGCATATCAATATCCATTTGTTTTATCTCCCAAGAATCTCTCTAATCTCCGACATTTTTTCGAAATTCAATTCAATGCAATTACTTTTGTGTAGCAGTATTTCCTTTCCGTAAAGACGGTCTATTGCTTCGGATATTCCATCGTAATCCTGCTGTGCATAACCTTTAAACAAAGTCGAGAAGAGTCTTCTTCTGTCAGCATGATCACTGCCCGGACGCCAATATTGTTCAAGAACCTTTTTTTCGTATTCAGTTTCAGTATTCACAGAAGATAGAATCGGTTCTTTACAAGAAATTTTTCGAAGCTCCGACTCTCCGCAACAATTTGAAAAAATAAGATTGCAATTTTTTTGATTATTAGCGGGAACAATTTCCACTTCATAAAAGTGACATCCATAGAATTTACAATCTTCGAACGCATCAGAGGAAATAGAGCAGAAATTAAATGTGCAACACGAAAAAACGCAGTCTTTGAAATTTGACGATGTAAGTGAAACGTTTTCTCCAAAGTACACAGATTCGTAGTAGCATCGAACATATTCATGAGACGTCTTATGGAGAAGGGCAAGATCGGTATGCAGCTCTTCATAAGGTGTAAACTCTATCTTATTATCAGTAATGATACGATATAATGCATCTCGTTTCTTTTGACTACAGGTTCCATAAGAGGTCACCATAAGGTTCCAATATTTTTCTTCGATTTCTTTGGGCGACAGATCTGGAAGTCGATTGTTTGTAAGTGCTTCAGAAATTAAATATCCAAATATAAAATCATTTATAAATCCAATAGAGTTAGATGTATTTGGTATACGATCTAAAAGTGCATGATGCGAAAGTTTTTGCAGAAATTCGTCCTCAGTCGGAACATCCTCTTTAGAAAAATCGCTATAACGATCCAGATATTCAAGAATATCTTCACCAAGAGACATACGAATAATATCTTTGATTTCGACGCTCGTGCAGGTCGATTGTTTGAACGAAGCCATAGTTCCAGCAACACTCTCCATAAGAGAAAGTTGTTCATCAACTTTTAATGGGAGCGACTGGCGTTCTTGTTCTCGTTCAAGAAGAATTTTGAAATACTGCTGTAAAATTGAATCAACAGAAGTAAATTTAGAAGCAATGTCATCGTTACTTTGAGATGAAAGGAATGTTAAAAGTGTCGGATTTGAAATATCATCAAATATAATACCTCTGGAATGCAGTAAATCAATCTTGGATTTATCTAGCCAATCAGATACAACTGGCGGAATGATTTGAATTCGTGTAATTTGACAATGTGGAAGATATTTGTCGGACCATTCCTCAAACAGCCTGCCAGCAAATATCGAGCTTTTTCTCGATGTCAAAACAATTTTTGCACAAGACTTTTCCTCTAGCAGTTGAGCAATTGTGGATAGCATAGTTTGAGCGGTTTTTTCGTCAGAATCAGATAAATCCGACTGAACATCATCATGTGATTTTGAGAGCAGCTCGTCAAATCCGTCGATAATCAAGGGAACTTTTCCTTGTTTTATTTCGTAAGTAACTAACTCTGAGCTAAGACTTGAAAATTTACTGTCAATTTCAGTTAATAAAACGTATTTAAAGATGGAAGCCGTTCGATTTTTTGATAATTCAGTAATAATGGGAACAGTCCCTTTTGAGTCCACTGATAGTTTTTTTATCAATTCGTAAGAGATACTGGTTTTTCCAAAACCTGCCGCAGCTTCAACGATAATCAGTTGTGGTCCTTTCTCAAACAGTCGTTGATAAATATATTCTATTAGATTTTTCCGAGATTCATTATTATCATCAACAAACCGACAAGGAATAAATTTGTATTCACAAAAGCTAATTTTTTCAGTTTGTTTTCTTGCATAACGATCATATTCTTGCTTTAGTTTTTTGCAATTGTTTAGCGGCAAAAAAAATCCAGCAAACAATTGCGAGTGAATTTCATCAATACTAGAATATTTGTTGATTTTTACAGCAAAACCGGTTTCTTTGTATTCTTCTTCCAAATTATGAAAATCGAAATTGGGATCAATCAAAAGAATCTCAGCATTTTGAAAATACCCTTTTCTATGAGAAAATACAAGATACTTCTCTGGATTTTGATTGTCTTCTAGTTCAAATCCATATTTTTCATAAAGAGAAATAATTTCATCGCTATTGCTCATTGAAAAGCCTCCTTTATTGATTCAGTAAAAATTGCAACGAATTCAAAATATTGGACATACACTCTCTGAAAAATTTGTAATGCAAGAGAAAAATCAGTGACCGACAAACCAATAGCACGGGAAATTTTTACAAAGAGTATGTTTATGCGAAGCCTATTCTAAAATGAGTATAGCATTATAAAAGATTCATTTCAAGAAGAATTACTGACACAGACTTGTTATTACTGGACAGGTGAATTACAGGCTCTTGCGTATAGCTCATATTCAGATGTATCGCATCCCAAATCACAATAAAATACGATGTACCGTAAAAGCGCAACTTCTACTCTGACTAAATAGAAGCTGCGCTTTTATTTTTGCCCAAAACACATTTCAAAAAGGAGGATGCCAATGGATAAAGACTTTATGCTGAACTACTACGACAAAATGGTGCGTCCGATATGGACGGAACTGATGAAAACGCCCCGCTACCAGCGGGCTGCTTGTGAGCGCGACAAAATCGAACGTGAGTTCCGGCGGCTACTGGATGAAAAGCTGGGGCGGAAGTATCTTGAACTGGATGATGCACTGTTCCGGGTGATGGATGACATCGCGGAAGCCATGTATATGAAAGGTGCCGCAGACCGTGAGATGATGATTCGTTAATACCATGAGCTACGACTACTTCTATGGTCAGTCGGGCGAATTGTTTTCCTACTTCCGTATTCCGAAAGCACTGTTCCAAGACCACCGCTTCCGGCAGCTTTCCACGGATGCCCGGACACTGTACGGCATCCTGCTGGACCGCATGAGCCTGTCCGTAAAAAATGGCTGGCTGGACGAGCAAGGGCGGGTGTATATCATTTACACCGTCCGGGAAGTGCAGGAATCCCTTTGCTGCGCCGAACACAAGGCGGTCAAGCTATTCCGGGAACTGGAGGACATCGACCTCATCGAGCGCAAACGCCGTGGTCTGGGCAGACCCAGCCTGATCTACGTCAAGGACTTTTCCTCCGGCTTGCCAAAAGCGCAAGTACAGAATTGCCCAAACAGCAATTCTGGTGCTGCCGAAAGCGCAATTCTGGTGCAGCCAAAACCGCAAGCAAATAAGACTGATAAGAATAAAACTGAGTGGAACGATCCTGACCCTATCTATTCCGGGGGCATCCGGGAGCAGCTTGAGGATTATTTTTATCAGTCTTTGGAGGTGGACCTCCTGCTCCGGCTCTGCCCGGACGATGAGGACACCATCTACCAGATCGTAGACTTGCTTGTGGATACCTGTTCCACCAAACGCAAGATGTTGCGGATTGCCGGAGATGACAAGCCTGCCGAGGTGGTACGCAGTCGGCTGAAAAAGCTGAACGCCGACCACATCCGTTTTGTGCTGGATTCTCTGGCAGAAAACACCGCCCCAGTGCGGAACATGAAGCAGTATCTGCTGGCAATGCTCTACAATGCGCCCACCACCATGAACCTCTATTATCAGAACAAAACGAACCACGACTTTGCGCGCGGTTCACCGAAGGCGGGGTGATGTTATCGCAAAGAAAGCTACGATTATCGCAGTCACCAATCAAAAAGGCGGTGTAGGGAAAAGCACCACCTGTGAGAATCTGGGCATTGGGCTGGCAATGGAGGGCAAGAAAGTTCTGTTGGTGGATACCGACCCGCAGGGTTCGCTTACCATCAGCATGGGCTGGCAGCAGCCTGATGAGCTGCCCACCACCCTTTCCACCCTGATACAGAAAGCCATGAACGACCAGCCCATCCAGCCCGGCGAAGGTGTTCTGCACCATGCAGAGGGCGTTGATCTGATTCCAGCAAACATCGAACTGGCAGGGCTGGAAGTAGCCCTCGTGAACAGTATGAACCGGGAAAAGATGTTGAAACAGGTACTGGACAGTGCCAAGCGAGAGTACGATTTTATTCTGCTGGACTGTATGCCCTCGCTGGGGATGCTCACTGTTAATGCACTGGCGGTGGCAGACGCTGCCCTGATTCCAGTGCAGGCGCAGTATCTGTCTGCGAAAGGCTTGGAACAGCTTTTGCAGACCGTGCAGAAGGTCCGGCGGCGGATCAACCCGAAACTGAAAATCGAGGGCATTCTGCTGACCATGACCGACAGCCGCACCAACTACGGAAAACAGATCAGCAATCTGATTCGTCAGGCATACGGGAAGCACCTGAAGGTGTTTGAGCAGACCATTCCCCGCTCTGTCCGAGCGGCTGAAACCAGTGCCGTGGGCAAGAGCATTTTCCAGCACGACCCCAAGGGTAAGGTGGCAGAAGCCTACAAATCTCTTGCAAAGGAGGTGCAGGCGGATGCCGATCGACAGCGGAAACTTAGCTCTGAAAGGGCTAGATGACCTGTTCTCCACCGAGGAAAAACGACAGGAGGAGCAACGGGAACAGGTGCAGCAGATTCCCATTGATGCGTTGCATCCCTTCACCAACCACCCTTTCAAGGTGCTGGACGATGAAGCTATGACCCGGACGGTGGAGAGTATCGCACAGTACGGTGTGCTGGCTCCGCTGATTGCCCGCCCTCGCCCGGACGGTGACGGCTATGAGATCATCTCCGGGCACCGCCGCCAGTATGCAGCTAAACTTGCCGGGCTGGATACCCTGCCGGTCATTGTGCGGCAGATGTCGGACGATGCTGCTGTGATATTGATGGTGGACAGCAACCTCCAACGTGAACACATCCTGCCCAGTGAGAGGGCTCTTGCCTACAAAATGAAGCTGGAAGCGATAAAAAATCAAGGTGCTAGGTCGGATTTAACTTCGCCGCAAGTTGCGGCGAAGTTCCGCAGCGATGATGCAGTTGCCAAAGACCAAGGCATAAGCGGTGATACAGTTCGACGTTATATCCGCCTGACCAACCTTATCCCGGAACTGCTGGACATGGTAGACGAAAAGAAAATCTCCTTCAATCCCGCTGTGGAGCTGTCCTATCTGGACGAAAGCCAACAGCGGGATTTTTTAGAAGCCATGGAGGATACCCAGAATGCGCCGTCCTTATCGCAGGCGCAGCAACTGAAAAAGATGGCACAGCAGGGAGAGTTCAGCTACGAAAAAGCCTTTGATGTGATGGGACAGGAGAAAAGGAGCGAGAAAGACACCGTGACCATCAAAAACGAGACCCTGCGGAAGTATTTCCCCCGCAGCTACACGCCTAAACAGATGGAGGAGAAGATCATCCAGCTTTTGGATGCGTGGCAGAAAAAACAGCAGCGCCGCAACGAGCGCTGACCCGTAACGCAAGACCCGATGGGGTCTTTTTTGTTTGCAAAAATTTGGAGGTAACGCCTATGAACAACACGATTCCTTTTCACTCCGCAACTCACGCTCCGCAGATCACGGTGGACGTGAACATCCTGACCATGCTGAAACAGGCGGCATCCTGCTTGAGCGAGGCAGCAAGCAAGGATGTGTACCTTGCCGCCATCGGTCCGGACATGGAGCTGACCATTATCATGGAGGAGGATGCCCCCTCCGTTCTGCCTTGTTTTGACGAGGACGATGCCCTGATTTCCGTGAAAGGCGCACCGTTGTTTATCAGCTACAATCCGGCGCAGGTCCTCAAGCTGGCAGGCAAGCGGTACCTGACCGGCCCGGTCATTTTCTACCGCACCGATGGGCACAGAGCCATCGTATCCCTGACGGTGGAGGACATTTACCGTTTTCAGACCTATCTGGAAAGCCACAGCACCACCCTGATGGCGGATGGTCAGAAGCTGACCTGCATCTGCATCGACTGAGGTGTACTATGCTGAATTTTTTTATCGGATTCGCATTTTTTGAAGCGGGTGCTATTTTCGGCTTCTTCGTAGCGGCTCTGCTGAACGCTGCCCACGCCGGGCAGGAGAGTACCATCTTTGAGGAGAATGATAATGGAACAGAATAAAAATACCCTTTCGGTGCTGAAAAGTGCACCGGGACAGCATCCGCAGCAGGTCGAGATCGATAACGACCTGAAAGCCTTGCAGCAGGCGGTGGGCGGTTCCATCGGCGCAAGCTACCCTTTTGAAGATCCAGTTGCCATCGTTTACAACGATGACGGCAAGCTTATGGGACTGCCGTTGAACCGTGCCCTTCGGGATGAAAACGGGCAGATGTACGATGCCGTTGCCGGAGACTTTCTGGTGGTGGGTCTGGGCGAGGAGGATTTTGCATCCCTGATCCCGGAGATGGCGCAGAAATATGAGCAGCTTTTTCATCAGCCGGAAGCCTTTCTGAAACTGGGCAACCGTCTGCTGGTGCTGCCGGTGCCTGATGAACCTCCCGCAGAAAAGCCCCGCACCAAGCCCCCGGCAGAGCATGACCGCTAAAATCACCCTGCTGCACGGGAGGTGATGGCATTGCAGGAAGAAATCGAACAGAAGTCATTCAACATTATGATCTCCACCACAAAGCTGTCTGCCCGGACTGTCCTGCGGGCGGTAAAGGCGGCGTTTCGGCTGTACCAGTCCAAGACATCCCAAGGTAAGCAAAGTGTCCGCACCCTTCTGCGGCAAAACCGGGGCGTGTCCAGCGTGGAGATCAGCAAAACCGGCATCCGTGGTCTGGAACGCTATGCCCAAAAGTACGGCATCGACTATGCCATCCGCAAGGACACCTCCGAGGTGCCGCCCCGGTATCTGGTCTTTTTCAAAGCCCCGGATGCAGAAGCCTTTCACTCGGCGTTCAAGGAGTACTCGGCATCCCTGCTGAATAAGGACAAACGCCCCTCGGTGCTGGCACGATTGCAGGAGCTGGTGCAGGCGGCGGCAGAACTCCCCGGTAAAGTCCGGCACAAGGAACAGGAGCGTGGACTGTGACCACGAAAAAGCTGACAAAGCTGCTGGCTCTGTATCTGCCCTATATTTTGCTGGGGCTGGTGGCAACGAACTTCGGTGAAGCATGGCGACTTGCCGAGGGCAAAGAGCTGGGGGATAAGATCATGTCCATGATGGGCACTGTTCCGTTGGCATTTGCAAACCCTCTGCCCAGCCTGCACCCTCTGGATCTGCTGGTGGGCTTGTGCTGCGGCGCAGGGTTACGGCTGGCGGTCTATCTGCGTGGTAAAAATGCAAAAAAGTACCGCCACGGCATGGAGTATGGCTCTGCCCGGTGGGGCACCGCCAAGGATATTGAGCCGTTCATGGCTCCCAAGTTTGCCGGCAACATCATCCTGACCAAAACGGAACGGCTGATGATGAGCAACCGCCCGCCTGACCCCAAGAACGCCCGGAATAAAAACGTGCTGGTGGTGGGCGGCTCCGGCAGCGGCAAGACCCGGTTTTGGCTCAAGCCCAACCTTTTACAATGTCACAGTTCCTATGTGGTCACCGATCCCAAAGGAACTATCGTGCTTGAATGTGGCAACGCAATGTTGAAGAACGGCTACAAGGTCAGGATTCTGAACACCATCAACTTCAAAAAGTCCATGCACTACAACCCGTTCAGCTATGTCCACAGTGAAAAGGACATTCTGAAACTGGTCACGACCCTGATGACCAACACCAAGGGCGAAGGGTCCGGCGGGGACCCATTCTGGGAAAAATCGGAGCGTCTTTTGCTCACCGCCCTGATTGCCTATCTGCATTATGAAGCCCCGGTGGAGGAGCAAAATTTTGCGACCCTTCTGGAAATGCTGAACACCATGCAGGTGCTGGAGGATGACGAGGAATACCAGAATCCGGTGGACTTGCTGTTTGAAGAACTGGCAAAAAAGAAGCCCAACAGCTTTGCCGGGCGGCAGTACAAACTTTACAAGCTGGCTGCCGGCAAGACCGCAAAATCCATCCTGATTTCCTGCGGCGCACGGCTTGCGCCCTTTGACATTCAGGAACTGCGCGACCTCACCATGTACGATGAGCTGCAACTGGACACACTGGGCGATAAGAAAACGGCGCTGTTCCTCATCATGAGTGATACGGACAGCACCTTCAACTTCCTGATTTCAATGGTCTACACACAGCTTTTCAATCTGCTGTGCGACAAGGCAGATGATGTGTACGGCGGCAAACTGCCCATCCATGTGCGGTGCCTGATCGACGAGTGCGCCAATATCGGGCAGATTCCCAATCTGGAAAAGCTGGTGGCCACCATTCGCAGCCGTGAGATCTCTGCCTGCCTTGTTTTGCAGGCGAGAAGCCAGTTGAAGGCCATCTACAAAGACAATGCGGACACAATCGTAGGCAACATGGACAGCCAGATTTTCCTCGGCGGCAGTGAGCCGACCACCCTGAAAGACTTGTCCGAGATGCTGGGCAAGGAGACCATCGACGCCTTCAACACCTCAGACACCCGTGGCAACAGCCCTAGCTATGGCACTACGTTCCAAAAGATGGGCCACGAATTGTTGAGCCGGGACGAACTGGCGGTGTTGGACGGCGGCAAGTGTATTTTGCAGTTGCGTGGTGTCAGACCGTTTCTTTCTGACAAGTACGACCTGACCCAGCACCCCAACTACAAGTTGACCTCGGACTATGACCCCAAAAACACCTTCGATATTGAAAAATATCTGAACCGAAAAGAAAAAATCAATCCCAATGATGAATTTGTTGTGATTGACGCTGATTCGCTCCCGCCTGCCTGACCCGGTAGGCGGTTTTATTTTACCCGGACCAGAGAGGTACACCAGAAAGTCTACTCTCGCCGCAGTTTGCGGCTTAACAACAACGGCTTCAGGTGTGTACGGACGGTCTACAACTTTCATTTATAAAGGAGAAATGACTATGGAATTCTTTAACTCTGCTATCGAAGTTCTTCAGACTCTGGTTGTCGCTCTGGGTGCCGGTCTCGGCGTGTGGGGTGCCATCAACCTGCTGGAAGGTTATGGTAACGACAACCCCGGCTCCAATGCTCATGTACGGTAAGGAAGCAAGCAACCGAAAACAAGAGATAGACCGCCA
>ERZ779892.2487-NODE-2487-length-14261-cov-2.623469_pt1 | contig 14261 bp, 9 predicted proteins | sample MGYA00511552_ERZ779892 | MGnify/ENA primary metagenome ERZ779892 (study PRJEB29588, sample SAMEA2154561) | human gut metagenome | biome: human gut; feature: human-associated habitat; material: faeces | place: Denmark | collected 2008/2010 ... | reverse complement strand
GACATAAGGGAGTGATGGATTTTCATGGAATAGGGTCTAAGATGGTAGCAGAAGATGGTCGTGCACCTTTTGATCCAACTGAACGATTTGGTTGTGGTACTCCTAACGTTGCCACTGTCTCGGGTTGGATTTATATTGATAAATGGGTAGAAGGTGCTGGAATATTTTCTAATTATCAGGACGAAGATAATTGTATGATTATTAAATTGGGACAAGAGACTAATAAAGAGATTGTTGTTGATTTTTGCGGAACTATAGCTACTCTGAAGAATCAAGTGGAAGTTGGAAAATGGCATTATTTGAGTGTTTGTTTTAAACCATCCGAAGGAGAAATAACAGGTCGTAGATTCAACCCGATTTTTATAAGTGTTGATTATGTAATACATGATAAGATTTCCAGTAAAACCGTAGAACTTAGTGGTAAAGATATGACAATAAAAGTGGTACCGGTATTTGCAAATAGCACAATAACGTTAGGAGATAATCTGGATGGAAAACTGGATGAGGTTATGGTTTGGGGAAGTGACCGTTCCGGATCGGCGAAGAATGATGCTGAAAACGGTTATCAATGGAATATCGGAAGTTGGAATAATATTTTCTTAAATGCCTATTGGAAAGGGGATGACCCTGAAAATATAGGTAAGGATTCTCAGAGCTATATTGGTATGATCGAATTTATCCGTAATTATTATGCCGGACATCGTGGTATGAAAATTCGTATGGGTATTATTTATCCGGATGGAGAAAAATGGAAATGGGGTGTTTTGAATAAAGAGGAATATCTGGATAATATGATTAATGATGCAAAAAAGCTATTGACATATTGTGATGGTTTGGATGTTGATTTGGAATGGATGTACAGTTCGTCTGATTGGACTATCTATAACCACGTCGTAAAACGTCTGATTGACGAAGTCATGGCAGGTCATAGAGATACAAAAACATTTTCTTGTTCATTGCATAAAGTGTCTTATGGTGGATTTGATAAAGCAATGATAAATGATGTTGATTTCTTTACCTTCCAACTCTATGGACCTAATAAAGAGACTTATTATTGGGAGTATTATCCGGAAGCCTACAATTGGTTTATAAATTACGGATTTCCTAAAGATAAGATTTTGATGTCTTATGGAGTATTGCTCGTTAATAATGGCGAGGAAGGCTATAAAGATCTGTTTGAAAAATACGGAATGAATGATAGTAATTTTGATCCGGCTTTGAATTCATGGGATTGTGATGGTATTGTCAAGTATTATAATGGGGTGAATCAAACGAAACGTAAGCAAGAGTTTATTATAGAAAAAGATTGTCGTGGAACAATGTACTTTGATATGGGGAATGATCAACCTGTCAGTGATTATAAGAGTTTGATACGTGCACAAAATGATGTACTTGCATCCAATGTGGATACATTGATTACGAATGTGGATTTGGGATACAGAATATGGAAAAGAAAGGTCAAACTGAAACATTTTCATTTTATCTCAGTCCATCCGGTAATCAGATAACTTTAACTCTTTCCGTAGAAGAGGATGCAGGAAATGCTTTCTGTGAGATTTGTACAATAGATGGTAAGGTTGTAATGCAAGAGTGTCTGAATGCCGTTACAAATGTAATTCCGTTATCTTTGACAAAGGGGACTTATTTGATACAAGTACGTACCCATAATGGAAATTACACACAAAAAATACATATTAATTAAATCTTAATATTATGGAAAGAAAAACACAGGGACGCATCTTAGCGTTGTTTTGTTTGTTATTTCTTCCTGCTTTGGCTTTTTCACAGATAATGGTGAAAGGAACAGTGAAAGCAGAAGACGGCTTTGGAATGCCGGGAGCCAATGTACTACTGAAAGGTTCTACAAATGGCACTATCACTGATGTGGATGGTAACTACAGCATATCTGTTCCATCCGAAAAATCGGTACTGGTTTATAGTTTCATCGGTATGTCTACGCAGGAAATAACCGTGGGTAAGCAACGCACTATTGACGTTGTTCTGAAAGATGACAGTGAGATGTTGGATGAGGTGGTAGTGGTAGGCTATGGTACTATGAAGAAAAGTGACTTGACGGGTGCCGTTTCTTCCTATCGTCCCGATGAAAAGGAAGTTGGTAAAATAGCTTCTATCGATAACATGTTGCAAGGTAAGATTGCCGGGCTTTCGATCGGAGCTTCTATCGATGCTCCGGGTGCTGCTTCGTCGGTAACGATTCGTGGTGCCAATTCATTACGTGGAGATAACCAGCCTTTGTATGTTATCGATAATATTCCCCAAGCTTCTACTGGGGAATTTGCAAATTCCGGTAATGACGGTACTTTTACCATTGCAACCAATGCATTGAGCTCTTTGAATCCGGCCGATATTGAAAGTATCGAAGTGTTGAAAGACGCTTCGGCTACTGCAATTTATGGTTCTCGTGGTGCGAACGGGGTTATCTTGATTACTACCAAGAAAGGTAAGTCGGGAAAGACGACTGTGGGAGTATCGGCTAACTTTACGGTTGCTAATGCTGCCAATTTGCTGGATTTGATGAGTCTTGAGGAATATGCTCAATATCGTTTGGTATATGGTGGAGGTTATAAAAAGGATGACAACGGGGATTGGAACTTATGGAAGATAAATAAGGAAACAGGCGAAAATGAATGGAACGATGCTTTCCAGTTCTTTTTACAAGATGGCGGTGTGTACAGGAAAAATGGTGAAAACTCTAAGTTGAAAGAGAAGTGGACGCTGTTGAATCCGATAGATTGGCAGAAAGAGATATATAGTACTGCTTTCTCACAGAATTATTCAGTTACACTAAATGGTGGTTCTGAGAAAACAACTTATTTTGCTTCGGCTTCTTATAAGGATATTGAAGGATTAGTGGAAGGCACTGGCCTGAAACAAGGTGACTTTCGCTTGAATTTGAATTCTACGCTTGCCAAGAATATCACAATGGCAATTTCTGTGAATGGGTCTATCAAACAGAATGATATGATGTCCGGTGGTAATACGACTGGTGGTGCTACAGGTTCTATCTCGAATGTGGCTCTGTCGAGTGCGCCTTATGTTAAATCACAGGAAGAAATGGAACTGACGACTCCGAATCTTGCCGACCGGGCCACGGTTTGGACATGGGTGGAAGACTATGACGACACTACTATTGAGAAAACGTTCCGTGGATCATTGGATTTGAATTGGAAAATATTCAAGTTTTTATCTTATAACCTACGTGCCGGTGGTAATATCTCTATTCAAGACCGTGATCGTTGGTTCAACATTACGCTTTATACCGGTTCTGCACAGAACGGTTATATTACTCAGTCGGATTTTAACCGTAGCAACTATTCGGTAGAGAACGTGTTCCAGTTTAATCACGAGGTAAAGGGCATTGTAGATATTAATGCTACGGCCGGTATTACGTATGATACCTACCGTTCGCTAAATACACTGACTGTCGGAAATGATTTTAATAATTATAGTTTCCGTTCAAATGGCATGCATATGGCCGGCAATGTGGAATATAAACAACCGGCTCAACGGGATTATCAACTGTTGTCTTTTCTGGCACGTGCCAATTTGAGCTTTTTGCAAGGGCGCTATTTACTGACGGCATCTATTCGTGGTGATGGTTCCAGTAAGTTTAAAAAAGGTAACCAATGGGCATACTTCCCTGCCGCAACAGTTGCATGGCGTCTGGAACAGGAAGAGTTCATAAAAGACCATTCATGGATTAATCAATTAAAGTTACGTGCCGGTTACGGTGAAACGGGTTCTCAATCTATTGACCCGTACAGCACATTCTCAAGCTATGGTACGCAATTTACAAATACGCCGCAGGGGGCGGAAAAACCGGCACAAGGAGCAACCGGTAGTGGTGATAAATTGATAGGACTTGTAGTAGACAAAATGGAAAATGATGGACTGAAATGGGAACGAACTGTTTCTTATAATGTCGGAGTTGACTTTTCCTTTTTTCAGGATCGTATCGGAGGTACTGTTGATTTATATTCCAAAAAGACGAAAGATTTGCTGATACAGCGTGACTTGCCACCTTCAACAGGTTATAAATCAATGACAATCAATCAGGGAAGTTTGCGTAACAACGGTTTGGAGGTTTCGTTGCATGGAGATATTATTCGTACGAAGGACTTTACTTGGTCGCTTTCCGGTAATATAGCTTTCAATCGGCCTGAAATTCTGGATTTCGGATTACCGGAGGAAGAATGGGGAACCGGACAAAATTGGAAGGCCTATATGGGAAACAGTTTGGGTGATCACTTCGGTGAAGCGAATATATTTATTGCCGGAAAAGCTCCCGGTTTGTTTTATGGCTATCAGACGGATGGAATTATTCAGGAGAATGATCCTTATATAAAACAGATAGATGCGACAAAATCTATAGGAACGGTAAAGGCCGGTAACTTGAAGTTTGTAGATCAGAACGGTGACGGCGCTATTAATGAAAAAGATCGGGTCATTCTGGGAGATCCGAATCCGGACTTTACTTATGGATTCCAGACTGATTTCAGATGGAAAGACTTATCACTTTCTATGGCATTTACCGGTGTACAGGGGAATGATATTTTAAATACGAATGCACGTTATTCTATCTTGCCGTCTAACTCCACCAGTATGATTTATAAAAGCTCTTTTGAAAAAATGTGGAGAAACGATAATCCGTGGATAGGGGAATATCATGGAAATGAAATGCCTTCACCAAGTGCGGTCACTCCTAAGGTCATAATGGACAGATATGTGGAGGATGGAAGTTATCTGCGTTGTTCGGACATTACATTGGGATACAATCTGCCGAAAAATCTGGTTTCAAAGATTGGGTTTAATAGCATTGGGATTTATGCATCAGTGAAAAATGCGTTTATAATAACCAATTACTCCGGTTATGATCCTGAAGTAAACAGCTTCGCTTTTGACGGAACGCGTCCGGGTATCGATACGAGTTCTATGCCTCATACCCGTTCGTTTATTTTTGGACTTAATGTTTCATTCTAATATTCTGGTTTGATTATGAAAAGAATCAATATAATTTATCTGTTTTTAATGTTGGCTGTTTTCGGGTCTTGTTTGGACGAGGATCCGAAGTATACTACAAATTCTAAAGTGGTATACAGTGACGAACAGTCAGCACAAATGGCTCTGACCGGAATTTATGGTCTGATGGCTGTACAAGGATCCTTTGCACAATTGCTTCCTGAGATTAATACCGAGGCTTCCGGCTTGTGCTGGACTTCTTATAATACCTCCGATAACCGTTGCCAGTATACTGCAGGAGCTATTCCTACTGAAAATGAATTTAATAATCTTGTATGGGGTGCGCTTTATCAGGCTATTGCGAACTGTAATATTTTTATAAAGGCATGTGAAGACAGTGAAAGTGCTGATTGGAGTACGAAAGCCAATATGGTGGCCCAGGCTAAGTTTATGCGGGGAGTATGTTACTATGTTCTTTATTCTTTTTATGGAGGAGTACCTTTACGGTTAGAACCGTCTGATCGGGAAAGTTTGGCGATATCACGTGCTACCCGGCAACAGACAATCGACCAAATTATAAAGGATTGGACAGAGGCTGCTGTTGATTTGGATGAAACTTCTTCTTTGGCAAGTAATAAGCCTACTGCTCCTAATAAATACTCGGCATATGCTTATCTGGCAAAACTTTATTGGGTAATGGGATGTAATGCCTGGGCTGCTGAAAACGGTGACTATTGGGCTACGGGTATTCTGAAACAAACATGGCCGGAAATGCAGGCCAGTACTGTTTATTTTAAGAAGGCGAAGGAATATGGTGACTTGGTGTTGGATAAAAGTGATTTTGACCTTGAACCGGATTTTAATACTTTATATAATGGTACACGTCTCAGCTTTTCTAAAGAATTTGTCTTCGTAATCGATGCTACTAAAAATACGACTGAGAATGTAGGATACAATGCATTGCACTGGACATTTTCTCCTCAGAACTCTTCTCAGGGGGAAACTTGGGGACGTTCGCAACCTAATAAATCTTTTTATGACTGGGCGCATGGCACTTATCAGGATGATCCACGCTTGAAAGTCACTTTCATTTCTAAATGGGTGAAGTATGTTAATAAAATGCCGTCGGACGAGTGGCAGGCTGCTTATCCGTATGTGATGAAATCTTTTAATGATACGGTTTGGGTAGATTCGATTGTCAGGCCGGGAAGACCTCCTATAAAGGTGCCGGTAGTAACAACTCACAGAGAATTGGTAGATTCTATCGATTATATCAATGGCGGATATGAGGATCCGACGAATCCGAAAGTGGAAGAACTGGATTCTTTGTTACAGGAAGCGTATTGCAAGACGAAAGGACCGTCTGATTGGAACATCAATGACTGGCCTTATTTTGGGAAGTATATGACTAACGATTGTTCCGGACGTTATGCTAATAACAATCTATATGTATATCGTTTTGCTGATTTCCTTTTACTGATGGCAGATGTTGAGAATGAGTTGGGGAATACTGGTACTGCTGTGTCTTTGGTAAACAGGGTTTTGTCGCGTGCACGTGCTTCGGTGAAACCGGCATCCACTTATCCGAAAGATTTATCGGCCGGCTTGTCGAAAGAGGCAGTGAGGGAATATATTTTCCATGAACGTCTTTTCGAATTGGCAGCAGAGTTTGACGGGTTTACGGACACAAGAAGGAGAGGTATTGAATGGCGCAAGAAACTGCTTGAACGTAATAATAATCACCATATAACTTCTGCTTGTTATCATTATGGCCTTGAAAATGGGTATGCTGCTCCGTGGAGAGAGTATTGGTATCCGAGTGATGGAGAAGAGGATTGGAATAGTTATCTGGTACGTAATCAGTTGATTCCTATTCCACAAATGGAATTGACCACCAATGATATGATTTCTATTAATGACCAGAATCCGGGATATAGTAAATGAGGATAGATAGAGATGATAGAGTGAAGCCATAAGGTGGATTTTTTTGATAGGTTTTTATAAATAAATCTTGGAGGTGGTGGGCAATAATGATAAAATAATCGTATATTGTCCACCGTTTCTTTTATGAGAATATAAGTTATGATAAGAAGATTGACTATACAACAACTACTAACATGGGATGGCAAACAATGGACGAAATGTGATGTAAGTGGAGAATTTAGTAATATCATGCACAATCCTTTGCCTCGGTTTGTACGTTGGCAGAAACAATCTGCACGTTATTTGAAATTGGAGCCACTGACAGAAATCAATGGAAAACAATTGGTTACCGTAGGAGGGATCGGTATTCTGACCGAATAATTATAGTCGTTTGTATTTGATAGCCCCTTAAAAAATGGAAAGTATGATTTGTAGAAAATGGAGTCTGTTGCTATTGTGTTTGGTGATGAGCGCCAAGCTGATGGCTTCTTTTTCCGGAAAACCATTTGTGGTTCCGGAACTGAAAGAGTGGAAGCCCGCCCAGGGAAGCATGACCTTAGGCAGCGGAACAAGAATTGTGTATGACGCGAAGCAGCCGGAGTTACTCCGTATAGCCGAACTGATGGCCGATGATTGTTTCAGGTTGTTTCAGCGGAAGCCGGAGGTTGTATCCGGCAAGGCAAAAAACGGTGATATCGTATTGGCATTGAAGCCGGATAAGCATCTGGGCAGAGAGGGATATTCCATTAAAATATCCGATAAAATATTTTTGTCGGCTTCCCAGACAGAAGGTGTGTACTGGGGAACCCGTACCTTGTTGCAAATGGCTGAACAAAATGAAAACGGTTGTTTGCCCAAAGGAGAAATTCGTGACTATCCCGATTATTCCTTACGTGGCTTTATGCTCGATTGCGGTCGGAAGTTTATCCCGATATCTTATTTGCAGGATTTGGTAAAGATCATGTCCTACTATAAGATGAATACATTACAGATTCATTTGAATGACAATGGTTTCAAGCAGTATTTCGAGCATGATTGGAGTAAGACTTATTCGGCATTCCGTCTGGAGTCGGAAACGTATCCGGGATTGGCTGCCTATGATGGGTTTTATACTAAAAAGGAGTTTATTGATTTGCAGAAACAGGCGATGGAGTTAGGGGTGGAGATTATCCCGGAAATCGATGTTCCGGCTCATTCGTTGGCTTTCACGCAGTATAACCCAAGGATAGGCAGTAAAAAATATGGTATGGATCATCTGGATTTGTTTGCTCCCGAAACATATCCCTTTATCGATGCTCTTTTTAAAGAGTATCTGGAAGGTGATGAACCGGTATTCTGCGGAAAGCGCGTACACATCGGTACGGATGAATACTCGAATGAAACGCAGGAATTGGTGGAGAAGTTTCGTGAGTTTACGGATCACTATATCGATCTGGTAGAAGGATATGGGAAACAGGCTTGCGTATGGGGAGCATTGACCCATGCCAAGGGGACTACTCCCGTGAAGTCGGAAAATGTAATTATGAATTTATGGAATCCCGGTTTTGCCGATCCTCAAGAGATGATTTCGGAAGGATATCAATTGATTAGTATGAATGACCAGTCGGTATATATTGTGCCGGGAGCATCCTACTATCACGATTATCTGGAAGAAGAAAAGTTGTATAATGAGTGGACTCCTGCCGTTATCGGAAAAAGTGTATTTGAAGAAAAGCATCCGTCCATTCTCGGAGGAATGTTTGCTCTATGGAATGATCATGTGGGTAATGGTATTACGGTGAAAGATATTCATTACCGGGCTTTTCCTGCCTTACAGACATTGGCAGTGAAGATGTGGACGGGTAAGAATCCGACGTTGCCTTATGCTGTGTTTGATGAGGCTCGTGCCGCATTAAGTGAGGCACCGGGAGTGAATCGGTTGGGTAGAGCCGGGAAGCCGGGGACTTTAGTTTATCAGAAATCGGATGTTCCGGCAGGAAGTGAAAATGGTTTAACTGAAATCGGGTATGATTATATGGTGAACTTTGATTTGGCCGGCAGGGAAGAGACTCCGGGCACCATACTTTTCCGTTCTCCGGAAGCTGTCTTTTATCTGGCCGACCCAGTGAAAGGGTTGGTTGGGTTTGCACGTGACGGCTATTTGGATACCTTTAGATACAAAGTGCGTGAAGGTGAGAAAGTGAATGTACAGATAGAAGGTACGCCTCATTCGACAACACTTAAAGTGGATGGAAAGCTGATTGACCGGTTGAATACCCGGAAACTTTATTATAACTGCGGAAAAGATTCCATGCCGTATTTCCGCACACTTGTTTTTCCGTTGCAAAAAGCCGGTGATTTTAAGAGTCGCGTTGAGAATCTGAAAGTTTATAATTATTGTAAGGAATAGAATTGTATGATGAAGAATTTGAGTGTACTGTTATTTTTAGTGTTGTGTACTTTGTGTACGAAGGCGCAGGTACGTACGGAGTACCTGTTTGAAAAAGGATGGAAATTTACCCGTGAAGACGGGACAGACTTTATGAAACCCGGGTATGACGATGCCCGTTGGCAATCGGTGACAATACCTCACGACTGGGCTATTTACGGCCCTTTCAGCATTCATAATGATCAGCAAAAAGTAGCCATTGTGCAGGATGGGCAAAAGGCGGCATTGGAACATGCCGGACGTACGGGCGGATTGCCTTTTGTCGGAGTTGGGTGGTATCGTCTCCGGTTTGAAGCACCTGCGTTTACTTCCTCCGATAAAGCTACATTGATATTCGATGGAGCGATGAGTCATGCTAAAGTTTACCTGAACGGGCATGAGATTGGCTATTGGCCTTATGGGTATAACTCTTTCTATCTGGATGCCACTCCTTATATGAAGCCGGGAGAGAGTAACCTGTTAGCTGTCCGGCTGGAGAATGAGACCGAGTCTTCCCGTTGGTATCCGGGAGCGGGTTTGTATCGTAATGTGCATTTACGGGTGAATAAGCCGGTGCATATACCGGTTTGGGGGACTTACCTCACTACTCCGGTTGTGAAAAGTGAATATGCTAAAGTTCATTTGAATACGGCTTTGGAAACGGGACAACCCGAAGCAAGCGGTTATCGGATTGTGACAGAACTGAAAGATCAGTGGGGTAAAGTGGTTGCGAGTGGTGACAAGGTACTGGCTTATGGCGACGGGAATGTGTTCGAGCAGAGTTTTGTGGTACGTTCACCGGAATTATGGTCGCCTGAAACTCCTGTCCTGTATACTGCTGTTTCGAGAGTCTATGACGGGCAGGAGTTGATTGACGAGCATACCACCCCCTTTGGTATCCGCTCGCTTGAGTTCATCCCCGATAAAGGTTTTTTCTTGAATGGAAAGAAGACTTATTTCAAGGGTGCTTGTATGCATCATGATTTAGGCCCGTTAGGTGCTGCTGTCAATGATGCGGCTATCCGCCGACAGATTCGTATTTTGAAGGATATGGGGTGCAATGCCATTCGTACTTCACATAACATGCCGGCTCCGGAACTGATAAAGGCTTGTGATGAAATGGGAATGATGGTTATGGCCGAATCGTTTGATGAATGGAAAAAAGAAAAATGCATGAACGGTTATCATAAAGTGTTTGACGAATGGGCGGAAAAGGATCTGGTAAACCTGTTGCATCAGTATCGCAATCATCCAAGTATCGTCATGTGGTGCATCGGGAATGAAGTGAGCGAACAGTGGGGAGCCGGAGAATTGGGAGCAAAGATTACCCGTTTCCTGCGGGATATCTGTCATCGGGAAGACCCTACGCGTCCGGTTACAATGGGGATGGATGGCGTGGATGCCGTTATAAAGAATAATATGGCTGCTACGTTGGATATTCCCGGATTCAATTATCGCCCTCACAAATATCAGCTTGCTTACGATAAATTGCCGCAACAGATCATTTTAGGAAGTGAGACAGCTTCTACCGTCAGTTCTCCGGCCGCGTTGGTTTTTAAATATTCGTATAACTTCCGGTAACTGCCGTCCGCTTTTCTTACTGCCACGTCGTAGTAGGCATTTTTAAGCGTCTTTCCGCTGACTGCGTCATACTTGGTCAGGCGGATGGATGCGGCCTTTTCTGCGTCCTTTGCAGTAACGGCTGCATGGATCGTATCAGTTTCCGCGTCATACTGGGCCTTTCCGATCTCAAGGGATACCGGGGCTTCATCCATTTCATAGCCTGCTGGTGCCTCGGTCTCTTTCAGGTAGTAGCTTCCCCGTTTCTTTCCGGTAAGGTCCAGACGCTCCATGACGATACAGTCCACGTCATATTTGACGGCTGTATCCACAATGAACTGCGCGGTCTTTACCGCGATGTCATTGTTAATACCTTTTGCCTGTGCCCACAGCCTCGGGGTACGTCTGGCGCAGAGTTTTTGTGCATGCTTGATATGGCTGATGGCATGGGACAGGGAGTCGTATTCTCTTGGAAGGGATAAGAATTCCCTTCCAAGGACCGTGCCCTCTGCGTCCATGACACTGCACGTACATGCGCTGTTTAACCCTAAGTCTACTGCCAGGATCCGTTCCACCGGGTTTTCTGATAACTTCACGGTCGTCTGGAACACAAAGTCCAGGAACCATTCCTTCCCGCGTTTCTGTAACGTAGGGACGCATTCCTTGTAGTTCCCGCAGTGGCGCAGGATATAATCCACATCACTTTTCCTTAAGTCCACCAGGATCCAGTCCCACGTATTCCGGATGAATACCTTTAAGGCTGCCTGGTACGTGCCGGTCCGGATGAACATGTTCTCCCGGTACATGGCCGGATAAACGATCCCTGCCTGCGGCAGTCCCGGTTTTTCTCCACGGGAAACCGGATCGGCGGCTTCCCATCTGGCCAGGTTACTCCGGTAGGAGGAAACCTTGCCAAGGGCTTCCGCGATGGCGGCGCGCCGTAAATAGGACGGGAACTTGTAGAAATCCGCACCGAAGTCATAAGAAACCGACGGGTTCTTCTTACTGATTACTGTGAAGGATTCCACCAGGTTCACCCGTTCCTTCTGGCCTTTCCCGGAAGATACAGTATCCCATTCCTGCAGGCATACGTCCATAAAAAAGGAGACTGCCTGACGGTATAAGCGAACGGTATCCATAAAGATATGGTTCAGCCGTTTGATCTTGACGGAATATGTCATACTTAATTTCATGCCGCAGCCTCCTTTCCAAAAATCGTTACGCCGTCAGTATGGAACGTGTTTCCAGACGGCATTTTTGCGGATAACACTTTTTGGTCATCGGAGCGCAAAAAGCCTCTCAAGACGCAAAGCACCCATCCGCCTAACTCACGACTGAAGTCACGAGAATGCGGCGGATGGATTTTCAGAATATTTGACATATCCAAACCGTTCCATGCGTTCCGTTTTCAATCCGGATGCATCGATCCGCAGGACGGTGGTCTGTCCCAGGATCTGCTTCCAGTATGGGAGACTTGATTTTTCCGTCAGATAAATTCTCTCATCTTCTTCCCCGGCAAGTCGGCTCCGCTGGCCGATCATGGGGCATAGTCCATTTTTAAGGATCTTTGCCGCCGTCGCCCGATCGGTCACGTGATATAAGTATTTGTCTGCAAAGTTATCCATTTCATTCCTCCTGATGTCCATATCCTGTATGATCCTTATCTTCGGCCATTTCGAAGGCGGTCCAGGAGGAAACTGTCGATCCAGCGATCCTCGACCGGAGCCTTGACGCTGGTTTCCGCATCATTATCCACTTTCCAGCCGTTTTCTACCATCTCGGCTGCCCGGAGATAAGCTGCATCCTGTGTCGCCGCTTCCGTTTCCGGGATCCAGACCTTCGAATATGTCTCCTGTTTAATGCACACCAGATGGCCCGGTTCATTATGCGCGATGTCTTCTGCGCGCTTGATCGCCTTGGAAAGAACGATCATGTTGGAATTGATGGCGATACTGTTGTCGGACATCGTGTAACGGCCGGCATATCCCATCTCATCCAGGACACCTGGTAATGCTTCTCTTCCTTTTTCTGACATATCGGTCAAATAATATCGCTGCATTCTCATACCGTCGCACCTGCCTTTCTGTTGTGTCTGGTAGCACATTTCCAGATGGACTGTGCGGCCTTGCGCGTGTTATGTTCTGTTAATCTTTTCATTTTCATTTTCCTCCATTTCTTGTGTGATGTAATGGTTACGGTATCAGTATGGGAAAGTCAGACTGCTTTTTCGGCATAAAAAAACCTCCTCACGATGAGAAGGTTTTCAATTCCATTTTTCGATTATTTTCTTGCCGGCGCACCCTGCATCACGGCACGGTGTACTTCTGCACGGCTTAATGGACATTCACATTCCGGATATAAGCTATTCCGCAGCTCCATGATCTGCATATCGAGTATGCGCTCACGGTGCCGGTCCAGCAGAAACAGCTCCAGCATAGGCGTTTGTGACTCCTCTACCATTGTTACGTTGACGCGGGCATATTCGTATGCAATCTCTAAGTCGCGGACCGTAATATTTTCCTTACGGCAGATATCTTTATAGACCAGGTAATTGATCCGGTCTTTCACATCTGCTGTCAGTTCGTGCAATACGGTATTCGCATCCACAAAAATCACCCCCCTCTTTTCGCTTCAGTATGGCGCATCCGTCCGTTTTTCCTGATGCGCTACAGCCTCAGGGGAATAGGAATGCATGCTCCTGCTTCGGTACTGTCAGTATGGGAATTACAGAGCCGCAAAAACAAAAGGAAAAAAGCAGCCTCCGCTGTTTTGGATGGCGCCTGGCCGAAACCGATGCGTGTTTCTGATGAATAACTCGGCAAGTAGTTTCTTGCTTATTTTGCGGATAATACTTTTTGGTAAAAAACGAAAAAATAGCATACAAAAAGACCTGCACGGTTGTGCAGGTCCTGTCTGTTAGAAAATTCTCGTGATCTGATGGTAGATTACGGCATCCTGTGCGGTGATCTGATGGTCCATGTGATGATGACCAAAAAACCATCTGTGATAATTCGTTCTCTGTTTGATCTTCTCAAAGTATTTGGTTAGCGGATCCGGCGCTAACGCTCCGCCGCCTAAGATAGCCAGGCTGGACGCCGGCCCGTCATGAGAAATGATAAAATCCGCTTTCCAGTGATTGGCTTTCAAGGTCTCATATCCATGCAGCATCTCGGCCTCAGATGGCATCTCGGCTCTCCACCAGTCGACGCCTTCGATTCTCGTACTGCATCTGGTCGTCCGCAGCATTTTCCGCTTTTCATAAATCAGAGGGTCATCCGGCTGCAGGATGCCGGCCGTATAGATGTCTTTGAGCCGGTCGGTCAGTTTATTCAGGGAGCCGGAAGTCGTTTCATTGCGGAAAGCATGCAGGGCTGTCCTGAATTTACCGGTT
>ERZ779892.2484-NODE-2484-length-14278-cov-2.292695_pt1 | contig 14278 bp, 7 predicted proteins | sample MGYA00511552_ERZ779892 | MGnify/ENA primary metagenome ERZ779892 (study PRJEB29588, sample SAMEA2154561) | human gut metagenome | biome: human gut; feature: human-associated habitat; material: faeces | place: Denmark | collected 2008/2010 ... | reverse complement strand
CTATGGCAGATGTACTGTTTGGTGATTACAATCCTGCCGGTCGCCTGCCGATGACATTCCCGCGTCACGTAGGACAACTTCCTTTGTATTATAACTTCAAGACTTCAGGACGCCGTTACGAATATGTAGATATGGAATATTATCCTCTTTACCGTTTCGGATTCGGACTTAGCTACACTTCATTCGAATATTCTAATCTGAAGATACAGGAAAAGGCGAATGGCAATGTGGAAGTTCAGGCTACGGTGAAGAACGTAGGAAGCCGTGCGGGTGATGAAGTCGCTCAGCTATATGTGACGGATATGTATGCCAGTGTGAAAACCCGTGTTATGGAATTGAAAGACTTTGCCCGTATTCATTTGCAGCCGGGAGAATCGAAGACAGTTTCGTTTGAAATGACTCCGTATGATATTTCATTGCTCAATGACCGGATGGACAGAGTCGTGGAAAAAGGAGAGTTCAAAATCATGGTAGGCGGAATGAGTCCCGATTACGTAGCTAAAAATGAGATCAAACATAGTGTAGGCTATAGTGATAACAAGAAAGGTGTCATGGGAATGCTTAATTATACACATGAGTTTGGTGCCAATTTCGATCTTACTGTGTCCAAGATAGAAGAGAACCTTGTCAAGAACCAAAAGACAGTGTGGGTGAGTGTGAAAAATACAGGTACGTTGATGGATATCGGTAAGGTGGAAATGTTTGTGGATGGTAAGAAGGTGAGAGATGCCATTCATTATGAACTGGGAGCGGGCGAAGAAAAACTGATTCCGTTCAAGCTGGCAAAAGAGAATAAGCAGCCTGTAGCGTTTACGACCAAATACAAGATGGTATCTATGTAATACTAATTTGTTTCCCTAACTTTTAATACAATGAAACGACTTCTTTTCATATCATGGATATTCTTGTTGTCCGTAAGCTTTGGGCTGACAAAGGTGAAAGCCGATATACGGATGCCGCTGATCTTCGGTGATCACATGGTATTGCAGCAAGACACAAAGATTGCCATCTTTGGATGGGCTGATGCCGGAGAAACCGTAGAGGTAGTCTTTGCCGGACAGAAAGTGAAAACGACTGCTGACACTGACGGAACATGGAAAGTGAACCTGAAACCGATAAAAACGAAGAAAGAGGGTCAGCTCCTGACAATTGCCGGTAAGAACAAACTTGTCTACTCGGATGTGTTGGTAGGCGATGTATGGGTTGCTTCCGGACAATCGAATATGGAATGGGGAATAAAGGTAAGAAAAGAATATGCTGACGATATAGCCGCTTCGGAAGATCCTTTGCTGCGTTTGTTCTTTGTTCCCAAAAATACGTCGTTACAGCCATTGACTGATATCGAAGTTCCTCAGGGAACATCTAACCCCGAACGGGCTGCCAGATGGGTGCTTTGTACACCGGAGATGTTGGCTAAGATCAATGGACAGGGCTTTTCGGCAACAGCTTATTACTTTGCACGTGATATGCGTGCTGCAAACGGACGTCCGTTAGGAGTGATACAGTCCGCCTGGGGTGGTACACGTGCAGAAGCTTGGACAAGCCTTTCCGGGCTAAAGCAGGAGCCTGCATTAGCTCATTATGTAGCTGCTTACGAGAAAAATGTGAAAGATAATCCGGAAATACTCGCCACTTATCCACAGAAGCAGAAAGAATTTGATGAAGCGGTAAGGGAATGGGATAAAACGGTAGGAAAAGAATGGAATCAGGCACAAAAAGAATGGGCGATAGCTGTGCAGGCAGCACAAGCAGCAGGAAAGCCGGCTCCTCCCAAACCACAGCCCAGAGTTCCCCGTCCGCCCAATCCGCGTAAACCGAATGGGGGAAATAACGGTCCGTCCAATCTGTTTAACGCAATGATTTCTCCTTTAATCCCTTTGAGTATAAAGGGAGTCATCTGGTATCAGGGAGAATTTAACTCCGGCGGCTCTGGAAAAGAATATGCTACCTTGTTCTCCCGGATGATTACGGATTGGAGAGAGAAATGGGGAATCGGTGATTTTCCTTTCGTATATGTGCAGCTTTCCAATTTCGAACCGGTAGATCCCGAGCCGTCTGTCGAAGGAAACGGCTGGCGCTGGGTACGGGAAGGACAGCTGAAGGCCTTGAATCTGCCCAACACGGCAATGGCTGTGACAATCGATGTAGGAGATCCTTTCGATTTGCATCCGGTAGATAAATACGATGTCGGACACCGGCTGGCTCTTGCTGCCCGGAAACTGGCGTACGGAGAGAAAATTGTCGGCATGGGGCCTCTTTATAAAAAGATGTCTGTGAAAGGAAATAAGATCATTTTGGAGTTTACCAATCAGGGTAAAAAGTTGGTGATGGGAACTTCTCCGTACATCCCGGCAGGAAAACCGCCTCATCCGAAACCGACGAAGCTGACAGGCTTCGGCATTGCAGGAGCGGACCGTAAGTTTGTATGGGCAGATGCGGTGATTGAAGGAAATAAGGTGATTGTGTCCAGCAGTGAAGTGGCTGTACCTCTTGCCGTACGTTACGGATTTTCCAATAGCCCCCTTTGTAACCTGTACAATGAGAAAGGCTTGCCGGCATCTCCTTTCCGCACGGACAGCTGGGATAAATGATGGGGGAGAGTACGGGGCTTACCATGTTTGTTATTAAATAGGATAGAAAAATGATCATGATGAAAAGGTATAAAAAGATTTTGTTGACAGGTGTGTTGTCAGCCTTGTCTTGTTCGTTCGTTCACGCACAGGAGCTATATAAGAATGAAAATGCGCCTGTGCATGAACGGGTAATGGATTTGATTTCCCGTTTGACGGTGGAAGAGAAGATCAGTTTGCTTCGTGCCACTTCTCCCGGCATTCCCCGTTTGGGTATCGATAAGTACTATCATGGCAATGAAGCATTGCATGGAGTAGTACGTCCCGGACGTTTCACCGTATTTCCACAAGCCATCGGACTGGCAGCTACCTGGAATCCGGAGTTGCAGAAAAGGGTAGCTACAGTAATCTCGGATGAGGCGCGTGCCCGTTGGAACGAGCTGGATCAGGGAAGAGAACAGAAAGAACAATTCAGCGATGTGCTGACTTTCTGGTCGCCTACCGTGAACATGGCACGTGACCCGCGTTGGGGACGGACACCGGAAACGTATGGAGAAGACCCTTTCCTGAGTGGAATAATGGGAACAGCCTTTGTGAACGGACTACAAGGAGATGACCCGCATTACCTGAAAATCGTTTCTACTCCCAAGCATTTTGCCGCCAACAACGAAGAGCATAATCGCTTTGTCTGCAATCCACAGATATCGGAGAAACAATTGCGTGAATATTACTTTCCTGCTTTCGAAATGTGTGTGAAGGAAGGAAAAGCCGCTTCCATCATGTCCGCCTATAATGCGCTGAATGATGTGCCCTGCACGCTGAATCCGTGGCTGCTGCAAAAGGTGTTGCGTCAGGACTGGGGATTTCAGGGATATGTCGTTTCCGATTGTGGCGGACCTGCCTTGCTGGTCAATGCCCATAAATATGTAAAGACGAAGGAGGCGGCCGCCACTTTATCCATCAAGGCGGGACTCGACCTTGAATGCGGTGATGATGTATATGACGGCCCTTTATTGAATGCTTACAAACAATATATGGTATCGGATGCCGATATTGACTCCGCCGCCTATCATGTGCTGACGGCCCGCATGAAACTGGGACTTTTTGATGGAACCGAACGAAATCCGTATACCAGAATCTCTCCGTCGGTGATCGGCTCGAAAGAGCATCAACAGATTGCTTTGGATGCAGCCCGGGAGTGCATTGTTTTATTGAAGAATAAGAATAATATGCTTCCATTGAATGTTAATAAGGTGAAATCAATAGCCGTGGTAGGTATCAATGCCGGTAAATGTGAGTTTGGCGATTATAGCGGTGCGCCGGTAGTAGATCCGGTTTCCATTTTACAAGGTATAAAAGACAGGGCCGGCGATCGAGTGAAAGTAGTGTATGCACCCTGGAAATCTGCTGCCGATGGCTTGGAACTGATTCAAGGAGAAAACTTTCCGGAAGGATTGAAAGCGGAATATTTTGAAAACACTGCATTGGAGGGTACGCCTAAAGTACGTAAAGAAGGTTGGATTAATTTTGAGCCTGCCAATCAGGCGCCCGATCCTTTTCTTCCTAAATCTCCGCTTTCCGTTCGTTGGACGGGAAAGTTGAGACCGACTATCTCCGGTCGTTATACTTTTAGTTTTACTTCCGACGATGGTTGTCGTTTGAGTATTGACAACCAGTTGTTGATTGATGCCTGGTCGGCTCATGCGGTATCTACCGACTCTGCTTCCATCTATCTTGAAGCGGGGAAAGATTATCAGTTAAAAGCGGAGTACTATGACAACCGGGATTATGCTATCGCAAAATTACAATGGAAAGTTCCGCAGGTAGGAAAAGCTACCCGTCTCGATTTGTATGGGGAGGCCGGAAAAGCAGTCCGCGAATGTGAAACGGTCGTTGCTGTGATGGGAATCAATAAGTCAATAGAACGTGAAGGACAGGACCGGTACGATATTCAGCTTCCGGCAGACCAAAGAGAGTTCTTACAGGAAATCTATAAAGTAAATCCGAATATAATCGTTGTATTGGTAGCAGGGAGCTCACTGGCTGTCAACTGGATGGACGAACATATTCCTGCCATCGTAAATGCCTGGTATCCGGGTGAACAGGGGGGAACAGCCGTTGCCGACGTATTATTTGGTGACTACAATCCAGCCGGGCGTTTGCCGCTCACTTATTATAAATCTCTGGATGAATTGCCTGCTTTCGATGATTACGATATAACCAAAGGGCGTACTTACAAATATTTTAAAGGAGACGTTCTTTATCCTTTTGGTTACGGACTTAGTTATTCTTCTTTCAAATACAGCGATTTGAAAGTAAAAGACGGTGCAAATACCGTCAGCGTTTCTTTCCGCTTGAAGAATACCGGTAAGAGGAAAGGGGATGAAGTGGCACAGGTTTATGTGCGGATTCCGGAAACCGGAGGTGTCGTTCCGATTAAAGAGTTGAAAGGTTTCCGGCGTATTCCTTTAAAATCAGGAGAGAGCCGTGTGGTAGAAATCGAACTCGATAAAGAGCAACTTCGTTATTGGGATGCAGGATTGGGACGATTCATCGTTCCCCAAGGTGCGTTCGACATTATGGTCGGTGCTTCCTCTAAAGATATTCGTCTGCAAACTGTCATTAATTTATAGATTGTATCATAGTTGTTGAGGCTGTGTAAAGGGTAATCGATGTATTAACTGTACCTTTTACACAGCCCGACTTTTAATTTATTGTAGTATGAAAAACAAGTATTTGCGGTGCATAAACGCACTATTCTTATGCTGTCTGATGGCGGAAACAACAATGGCCGCCCGTTTCCAACAGCCGTCCCTGAAAGCTACTTACAACAAACCCGCAAAAGTGTGGGAAAGCGAAGCATTGCCTATTGGCAACGGTTATATGGGCGCTATGATCTTCGGAGGTGTGGAAGTAGATGTTATTCAGACAAATGAACATACTTTGTGGTCGGGAGGTCCTGGCGAAGATCCGTCTTATAACGGAGGGCATTTGGGAACCCCGGAAACGAATAAAAGTTATCTTCATAAAACCCGTGTGCTGTTACAGCAGAAGATGAATGACTTTACTGCAAATCATACCGCTTATATTGACGCAGACGGAAAATTGATTACCCATAATTATGAGGGGGACGGTAACGGTACGGAACTACGAAACCTCATAGATAAACTGGCGGGAACTAAAGAGCATTTCGGCTCTTTTCAAACATTGAGCAATATCATTGTAGAGGTTGTAAATCCGGCTACCTCCGAACCTGCCTATTCTGACTATACTCGGACGCTGGATATCGACAATGCCATTCATCGGGTAACTTATAAAGAGGGAGGAATAACCTTCAAACGGGAGTATTTTATGAGTTACCCGGACAATATCATGGTGATGCGTCTGACATCGGATTCGAAGAAGGGAAAGATTTCACGTATGATATCTTTGGAGTCATTGCATACCGACAAGGTCATCCGGGCTTCGGACAATACGATTACCCTGACAGGATATCCTACTCCGACGAGTGGTGACAAGCGCGTAGGAGATCATTGGAAGAATGGATTGAAATACGCGCAGCAACTATTAGTGAAACATACAGGCGGAAAGATTACGGTAGTAGACGGGAAGAAATTGAAGATAGAAGAGGCCAAAGAAATCATCGTATTGATGTCGGCTGCAACAAACTATGTGCAATGCATGGACAATTCTTATCATTATTTCTCTGGAGAAGAACCGCTGGATAAAGTGAAGGCTACGCTGAAAAAGGCGGCCAATAAAAAATATACCGCTTTATTGGCTACCCATGAGAAAGATTACCATTCGTTGTATGACAGAATGAAACTGAATCTGGGCAACCTGACGGAAATGCCCGTTGTAACTACGGATAGTTTGCTGAAGGGTATGGATGCTCGTACCAACTCGGAATCCGAGAATCAATATCTGGAAATGTTGTATTTCCAATTTGGTCGCTATCTATTGATTTCTTCTTCGAGAGAAGGTTCTCTGCCTGCCAATTTGCAAGGAGTATGGGGAGAAAGACTTTCCAATCCCTGGAATTCCGACTATCACACCAATATCAATGTGCAGATGAATTATTGGCCTACGCAGCCTACTAATCTATCTCGTTGCCACCTGCCTATGGTAGAATATGTAAAGAGCCTTGTACCACGCGGAAAATATACGGCGCAACAATATTATTGCAAACCCGATGGCGGAAATGTACGTGGATGGGTGACGCATCATGAAAATAATATTTGGGGTAATACGGCTCCGGCCAAGAAAGACACTCCCCATCATTTTCCGGCAGGAGCTATTTGGATGTGCCAGGATATTTGGGAATATTACCAGTTTAATCTTGACAAAGACTTTTTAGAAGCGTATTATGATGTCATGCTCCAAGCGGCTCTTTTTTGGGTGGATAACCTTTGGACGGACGAGCGGGACGGTACTTTGGTGGCAAACCCCTCACATTCTCCCGAGCATGGTGAGTTTTCATTAGGTTGCTCCACCTCACAAGCCATGATGGCAGAGATGTTCGATATGATGATAAAAGCCAGCAAGGTGTTAGGTAAGGACAAAGAACCGGAGATTGCAGAAATAGAGACTGCAATGAACAAACTTTCCGGTCCGAAAATAGGATTGGGCGGACAATTGATGGAGTGGAAGGACGAAGTGACGAAAGACGTTACCGGAGACGGTGGACACAGACATACGAACCATCTTTTCTGGCTGCATCCGGGCTCGCAGATTGTGATCGGAAGGAGCGAAGAAGATGATAAATATGCAAATGCCATGAAAGTGACACTGAATACCCGTGGAGACGAGGGCACAGGCTGGAGTAAAGCGTGGAAACTAAATTTCTGGGCCCGTTTGCATGATGGTAACCGCTCTCATGCATTATTGCGGAGTGCAATGAAACTGACTGTTCCCCAAGGCCGTTTCGGTGGTGTATATACCAACCTTTTTGACGCGCATCCGCCTTTCCAGATTGATGGAAACTTTGGTTGTACAGCCGGAATTGCGGAAATGTTGATGCAGAGTCAGGGGGGATATATCGAGTTGCTTCCCGCTTTGCCCGATGCATGGAAAAACGGTGCGTTCAAAGGGATGAAAGCCAGAGGAAACTTTGAAGTGGATGTAACCTGGAAAGAAGGGCAAATCACTTCGATTGAAATACTTTCTAATGCAGGTGCAGAGTGTATGCTTAAATATCCGGATGCAAAGAGTCTGAAAGTTTCCGGTGCTAAGGTAAGAGTACTCGCTGACGACCGGATTGCTTTTGATACTGTTAAAGGTAAGAGATATACGATCAGATGAATATTGCACAATGCGATATTCGTTTTACAACGAAAACTCCCCCTCACTTCATTGTGAGGGGGAGTTTATTCATTCAAAACCTTTCGGACATTTGTCCTCTCTTTTATTTCTGCTTTCTACCTTATTCCTATTTGTTGGTAGTCAGGCAATTAATCATATTCACTACTAACTTACCAGCTACCGGATCTGTCGTTGCCTTTTCCGTACACATGGTAGAGATCATTGCTTCCCCCTTTCCGTCAGCTATTTGTAACATCGTCAGTCCACGCATAGATTCTATTCGTTCGATGCGGTCTTCCGGCTTTCCACCATCAATGTAAGCGTGAATTTTCATCTGTCCTGCCAGTTCCGTCACGTTTTTGTGGCGATGGACTTTCAGAGTAGCGGTACATGCTTGCGGAATTTCCCGTTTATTGTTGTTGAAATAGCGTAATTCCAATACATCGATGTCATTGAAGACCGGAGCATCATTACGTTCCATAATTACTATATCGCCTTCTGTCGGGATAATCCAGCCTGTGATATATTCAGGATATATCGCTTTGACGGCTTCCTTACTATTGAGGAAGAGCAGCTTTCCACCTTTTGACTGATAAGCACGGATCAGCTCCTTTTCTTCGTCAGTGCAGGCTGTCAGACCAGAGATAACACAAAGGTCGGCTTTCAGTTTGCTGTTGAGCAATTCTTTTATGGAAGAAATCGGTTGATAATTGATGTTCAGGAAGTCAAATACCGTTTTCGTGTTATCTTTATCCAGCAATACGATCTTTTTGTTTGAGTCTACCTGACCTATATTCCACTCTTTATTAGTGAGCAACAACTCATATTCATTGGCAGAAATAGGCAGACCGTTCTCTGTGAGTTTTAATACCAGTTTGGCTTTTGTCTTGTCGGCAGGCAGATTGGCCGGCAACTGAATATCAGGTTCAGCATAGTATCGTGCATAATGTTTCACAGCCGGAATCTTTTCACTGCCGCTTGCCAGGCACTTTCCGCTTTCATCTTGTATTTCCCAACGAAGCAGGGACGGTTGCAGATCCGTACCGTCTTCACGGTCATTGACCACATAGATGCGTGTAGGCAGTTTCTCACCTGCGTACAAGTTGCGTCCCCATAATTCTGCGCTAACCAATACAGGTTGTAAAGCCCGTTTCAAAGCATAGTAGGTGGGATACGGTTCTATGTTCTGATAATCGTATGTCTCACGGAACCATGTCATCAATGCAAAGTGCATAATACCTGAAGCCTGGTCGTTGGAGCGACGAAGCGTTTCGGCCAGTTCACCCGTGATGAATGCTTGTACTTTCAGGAATGAAGCCGGGTCTGCCCAGTCATAAGACTCATAACCGATCAGTGTATAAGGATTTTGGTGGATGAGCTGATAGGAGCGGGTAGGATGTCCCGTTTCGTTATTGGGATAACCCGTAGACATCTCCTGACTGATAAGCGGACGGTCGGCTACTTTGAACTGTTTTTGGAATTCTCCATTGAAGAAACGGAAAACCGAGTAGTCATACCAATTGTAATAACCGTGCATATCGTCAATGTCGCCATCGTCGATGCTGCTCATAAAGTCAGCGCCGAATTTCTTATCCTTGCCTTTGGCCTGATAGTTGGAGTCGAAGCAGATAGGACGGGTAGGGTCGATGCGACGCATCTCTTTCACTACATCCGAAATAATACGGTATTTCTCTTTGGCACGTTCCAGATTGCTGTCATTGTCATAGAACTTCATTTCATTGTTCACTGTCCAGAAGAGCAGTGAAGGGTGGTTGCGATATTTTTTCAGCAATCCTAAAAACTCGTTACGCCATATTTCAATCAGACGCTGGTCTGGAATTGGAGTGGAATGAATCATCAACCATGACCATGTGCCTTCGAATGAAACACCGATACCGTTACGGTCGGCAGCTGTCATCCAGCGTTTGTTCCACGGAGTGGTGTGTGTACGGGTTACGTCGATGTTTCCGGCTTTCATCAGTTGCATGAAAGTATTGGCCAGATTTTCATCATTAGGTGCCAGTGCGAAAGGAATGTGGTTTCCGCCGCGCAACCAGTATTTATTACCGTTCAGGTAGAAAAGTCCGTCTTTCACCTCAAAAGTACGGAATCCGGAAGTCTCTGTCAGACAGTCCAGTTCTGTTCCTTTATCTGCTACCAGGCGGAATTTGAAATCGTACAGGTTGGGATGCTGCGGTGTCCATAAGCGAGGTTTCAAATCGCTGATCGTATAGGTTTCCATGCGCTCTTCATCTGCATTGAGATTCAGTTTCCGTATGGATAACCCCGAATAGAGTACAGCACCGGTTTCTTTGTCGATGATATCCGTATAAAGGTCGAACTGTTTCTTTTTACTACCGTGGTTCTTTAGGGTTACATCGAAGGTAGCGCCATTCAGGGTCGGTTTGATAAAGACATCTTCCACTTTTACGGGATCGGTAATCGTCAGTTTTACCGGTTGCCAGATTCCGGCAGGTTCGTCACCATAAAAACCATGAGGAATTTCTTTCAACAGAGCATCGTTGTTCACTTCCACTTTGGCATTTTCCTGTTCACTTTCACGTACGGAAGAATAGAAGAAATCAATGGCATTTGCCGATTCCGCTGTACTTCCATCCATTTTGCGTGTCACTTTTACGGTAATCAGGTTCTTACCGGGTTTCAGCAAACGGCTGCCGTCTACCTGAATTTCACCGAACATGCCGAGATGTGAAGTGGCTAATGTTCCGTTGATATAGATTTCGGCAATTTTGGAGACTGCGTCGAAGGTCAGCGTCATATTCTTGCCTTCCACATAAATGACATCGTAGCCGTCAATGCTACCTACTACCTTACTCATTCGATTCAACTATTAACTGTGTGGGCCCGGCCGGACTTGAACCGACAACCTCCTGATTATGAGTCAGTTTCTCTAACCGATTGAGATACGGGCCCCGAACGCCCATGTTTACTCACAATTAACAGTTCTCAAAGAGTAGTGTTGTTAGTGACTTCATGATAAATTCTATTTTAAACTGAAATAATTAGTAGTTGGGCTACCAGGATTCGAACCTGGGCTACAAGAGCCAAAACCTTGTGTGACTACCACTACACCATAGCCCAGTAAAAGGAGTCCGAAGACTCCTAAACTAACTTATCGAATATCATGGGTTGTATTGACATCCATAAATTCGCTAGCATTTCTTGCTCTGCGTCAGATGCTTCATCCCAATGTGATACGTACAATTTCTCCGTTCGTTCATTCCTATAAGGAACTTTAAATGAACGGTTAATGCGTACACTGTGTGCGAATAGGTCTTTGTCGAAATCAATAGCCCTAAGCGTCTTCTGGAAATCGTTGAACTTATTATTAGGGTCATCGACATCCCTAACAGACATTCCAGAAGGAAATGGGCCGTTACCATGCCTTGTTATATAAGGACGAGTTACATAACAAGTTTGGATTTCTTTACGTATGCCTGCTTTCCGCAACAGCTCGTAAGCGTTTTGTGAAGTTGTATTAGACGGAGTGCAATAAGGCATTATGCCGAATCTTTGGTCAAGCAATATTCCCTGTGAACCTTCAAACACTAGGTTGTCATAGTTTAACAAGCAATCTTCATTAACCGTACCTGTATGTAAGAAATAAGCATGTGCTAACCTACACCAGTTGTCTAGGTCTATCGAGGGATATTTACTAGACATGTTGTAATAGTTATCCACTATGGCATTTAATTTCTCACGTAGTATGTAAGGATTCATACAATCTACAACTGTTAAGCTGTATCCTGCCTTAACTCGGTCCAAACAAGCTTTAAACCCTGTACCTACAGTACCATGTCGTAAGTTCTCTTCGTTATTAACTTGGGAATAGACATCGAAGGGAATTACAACTTGGCAGTGAGGGTGATACTGAACAATGGGACGAACTCCCATTTTAGCTAAGTCTGCACCCTCTAACATAGAGGTAATTGGGTCTACAGTACAGTATTCGGACCAATACGTCGGCACTCCAAGTAAGGTTCCGCTGCCAAAGTTACTAAAGGTGTGCATCATGTCTCCATGCTTTACAGTATGTCCTACTTGATGTCCACCACTAAACCTGACTACTAATACAGACTCTCGCTTACCTATGTACTTGTTACATAAGTTGTGAACTGTCTGTCCCTTACCTTCGTCTCCAAAGAATGTTCCTAATACAATACTAATCATTTCAGTTTAATAAAATTTGTCATTACTATCAGACGGCACATCTTGCCATTCTTGACTAACAGAAGCACTAGGAGCTAAACCTTCAGCAGGCTCCTCATAGTTCTCTTTAATTGCGGTGACAATCACCTTGTCTACTTCTCCAGATGCACATGTTAATACATTCTGTCCAAGTAAAGTCTTCCAAGATTCAGCAACCCTTGAGCCATGACTGGCATTAGTAATGTGAATGTGGAATACATGGTACTGTTCCTTTGCTTTGTCAAGAGCTTCTTGACAAGTAATGGTTTTAGCACCTTTTTGATATCCTAGAACACGTTCTAAGTAACACCCCTCTACCTTATCGAGATTTGGTTCATCTCCAATAGTAAATAGGAATCCCTTAGTGTGTCTTTCAAACCAGGAATCAGTTTCAGTATGATAACCTGCCACAATATGAGCTAGTAGATAGCTTTCGCCTCTATTACCTCCTCCTCCACCTTCAATCACGAACGATTGTAAAGTGTCAAGAATTTTAGCTGTATCAGACTCAAACTGCCCAATTTGAATTGGATATCGGTCATAAACGTGGTCCCCAACTGCCATAAACATGATTTGTGGGTCACGTACACCTAGTTGAATGAGAGAGTCCATAATCTTAGGGAATTGGTCTCTAATCATTTCATAAGGTGTGTCCATCATTGAACCAGTAACGTCTAGCGCAATGATTATCGGAGTAGAGAAAGGATGTTCTTTAGAATCACGAGATTCACGAACACCCACGTTAACCATTTCTTGCCTTATCTGCGTGTTATACTGCCTAACATTGTTGTTAAGCGATGCAGCAGTATTACATGCATTAATGGCATGGCTACTAAAGAGTTCATCCCTAGTAGAGGTGTACAAACCTCTACTGCTGGCCTCTACATCATAAGCAATTCTAGAATAACTACCTGCTCCCATAAATTACTCATTTACAATTGCAGCAGCGTCATCTTTCACGTCATCCAAATTAATGGATTCTGATGCATCAGCGGGAAATTCTTCTGCATCGACTTGCATAGCTAGAGCAAGTTCAATCTTTGCAACACGCAGTTTACGTGCCAATTCATGTCTCGTTCTTACCCATTCAGCCGGATTCAAAGAGTCTCTTGATTTAACAGCTAGGTCATTGTGTTTGTTGATTTCTCCCTGAATGCGAAGTACTTTCAACTTACAATCCTGAACAAATCTGTCTTCCTCGATTTTAGCCAATTCATACAGATTCTGCGCTCTTGCATCAAGTACACTTTGTCCACTCTTACTTAATTTCTCTTTAAAACTGCTCATTTACACTTACATTTAACATGTTAAATTCAATAAGCATCTCTGTGTGGTAATTTATAATCTAACTGTAATCATCTAGGATTACAATCGAGCCGACTGTCAGATTCGAACTGACGTGGAGTTTCCTCTCGTGATTACAAGTCACGTGCAATCAACCACTATGCGAAGTCGGCATAAACAGGAGACGATGTTACCAGTGTGCTGACATCTCCTTCGTAAATCAAAGAAAGCGGTGCATACGGGATTCAAACCCGTGGTCTCCTCATAGACAGTGAGGCATCCTATCACTGAACGAATGCACCATGAAGCTTGCTTAACCTACCCTCTAAACCTATGCTTGGACTTGCAGTCAGTTATTCAGATATTGTCCCTTCCCGCTAGCTGAGTCATTCTCTTACTGTAATCATGTGTCCAACTCACAATTACTATTCAGATGTGCCAAATGGGACATGGCAATTCATAGAAAGTGGGTGCTAGCCGTTTCTATCCCACCATTGCGTACTACAGTGCTAGCTACCGTCTAAGCTCCTATCCCTTACGTCGCCTTAGAGTGTACATGATTATTATTGCCTAACCAGTTACCTGATTGGAAGGATTATGTACGAGGTACTGCCAACGGGATTCGAACCCGTATTTTCAGTGTGAGAGACTGATTACCTAACCCTTAGTAGATGGCAGTGTGTTAAATAGTCGTGAGTAGTTAATTGCAACTATGACAAAATTAAGATTAAAGTCAAAGACCAGCCTATTGCTATCTAGGGCAAAGTCAAAGGAATTTTGTAACTTCGCAATAGACTGACAGGGTTTGAATTAATAATACTTAATTATGCTGGAAATCGTCCCTGTATGAAATACAGAACACGATTAATTTGTCGACAATGCATCGACTAGAGTCTTTGATGCAATTCATACTA
>ERZ779892.2483-NODE-2483-length-14279-cov-5.390607_pt1 | contig 14279 bp, 6 predicted proteins | sample MGYA00511552_ERZ779892 | MGnify/ENA primary metagenome ERZ779892 (study PRJEB29588, sample SAMEA2154561) | human gut metagenome | biome: human gut; feature: human-associated habitat; material: faeces | place: Denmark | collected 2008/2010 ... | reverse complement strand
TGCGCTGCGGCCCTTCAGCGGGTCCATGCCCCGCGGCAGCCGCCACGCGACGACGTTCATAAAGCTGAACAGTGCCGCGCCCAGCAGAAAACGAATGAGTCCCAACAGAAGCTCAAGCAGCAGCATGGCCCACCCCCGCGCCGTATTGCAGCCGGTCCTCCGCGCGGAAAACGCGGTAACCGCCGTCGGCATCATAGATGGCGTACATGCCGTTCTCCTGATACAGGAGCCGCTGCACGGTGTAGCCGTTCGGGTCGATCTGCAAAAGCGTCACTGTGCCGGGCAGTGAGCCCAGCGTGCGGATTTCCTCGGCGATGCCGTCCGCAAAGCCGTCCGCGCTTGTCTGATCGGCGAACGTCTGCCCGGCGGAGTAGCACTGGGCAGACACGGCACTGGCCGCCAGCCGCGCAGCCTTGACCTGAGCCAGGGCCTCCCGCGCACGGGCCTGATAGCGCAGCTCCGCCGCGCCGGTCACAATAGTATACAGGACAGCGCCCAGCGCCAGCAGTACGGCGAGCTTTTCCGCAAACGCAGCTTTGGCCCAGCGTTCCCCGGTATGGCGCAGCCATGCGCCCAGTCGTGCTGCCAGCATTGTTACACATCCTCTACCATATAATAACACGCTATTTAGTATACCGTGCCGGGCCTGTATTTGCAAGAAATTTCGCGAAAAAACTCTGTTTTTTGTTCAAAGATAACGGAAATTATGGCGAAATCGTGCACAACTTGCCGCTGACCCACTATATTTGGTGTAAATTTGCTGAAATCTCGCAGGCTTTGTTGCGAAAACGTCACATTCCGAGTATAATGCCAATATATATAATCTGATATTGTGTCTAATTGTAACCTTTCACCGGAGAAACGACGGGAGCATCTATGGTGCAGTACAATAAAAATATAAAAAACAAAAAGAAAGGCTTTACGCTGGTGGAGCTGATGGTCGTTCTGGCTATCACGGCCATTCTGGCGGTGCTGGTCGGCGGCGGGCTGATCGCCTACACGCGGCTGGCCCGGTTTGAAAAGAACGAGGCCAACGCCCGCACGCTGTTCCAGACGGCGCAGATCTCCCTGACCCGGATGGAGACGGCGGGGGGGCTGGATGCGTTCCGCCAGCAGGTCATGGAGGAGGGCAGCACGGGCGACCACTTCCAGAACGACGTCACCGTGACCGACGCGAACGGCAAAACCCTTGTGAGCCGCACCAAGACCGAACTGAACCAGAACGTGGCCGCGCTCTACTATGACCGCACGGGCGCTGCCGCGGGCAACCATAACGCGCTGGTCAAGGAGCTGCTGGGCGATTACATCTACGACGCCTCGCTGCTGAATGCCTCGATCTGTGTCGAGATCGACGTGCAGAGCGGGCAGGTCTACTCGGTCTTTTACGATACCAAATCCGATAAGCTCCGCTTCAATCAGGGCGGTGCTACGAATATTTATGACCGCAGCTATAACCACCGCCGCAATGACACCCTTGTCGGCTACTACTCTGCCGAGGACCGCGTCAACGTTGTGCAGCTGGTGCAGACGAAGCTGAAGGCCAAGAATCCCCGCCTGACGAACGGCGAGACGCTGACCCTGAGCTGGAGCGGCAACTCCAACCTCGGCGATCTGGACACCTCCTACACGGCCACGGCCTACGCCGCCGGGGACACCGGCGACAACCGGAAACCGCTGTTTACCATCACGATCAAGCGCGACACCGCGGGTGCGGCGGATGATAACAAGCAGGTCATCACCAAGATGCCTGTCACGATTTATACGTATAATGATGCGGGCCAACAGACGAAAACCGAGAACGAACTCTACTTCCCGTTAAGCTACAACAAGGGCAGCTTTGTGCTGACGCTGGACGCCATGGCGGACGCGGCGCTGCTGCGTGCGTGTGAGAACGACGCTGACGTTGCCGCCACGAGCCTGTACAGCATCACCCGCCTGCTGAACGACCCGAAGGACATCTACATTGCCATGCGCGCCGAGCCGCGGGAAAACTACAGCGACACCTACACAGCCAGCAAAGAGGAAACGACGGACGAGGAAAACACCCTGCTGGCCAAGGGCGGCACGGCGGTCACGGCTGACCTGAAATATTTCCGCCATCTGTACAACCTGCGCTGGTCTGCGGATTGGAAGATTGACGACAAGGGCACCTACACGCTGACCCCCCAGGCCAGCAACAGCACCGGCCTGAACTGGACAGGCGGCGGCGTCACGGTCTACTGCGCCGCGGGCGCATGGCCTCCTGTGGCCAAGGTGCCGTCCCTCAATGACCCTGTCGCCTGGCCGACGATCCCGGAGCTGGGTGAAAAAATCGTACTTACGAGTAAAACAACGGTCCTTACAACCAAGACGACCCGTGTGCCCATCCTCAATCTGCAACTGAGCAGCAAGTCCGTTGCAAAAACCGGCAAGGCAAAGCAGGACGTGCTGGCAGACCACTATGTCGGCCTTATCGGCGAGAACAAGGGCAAAATTTCTTACATCACACTGCGCGACCCGGACATTCAGGTCAACGTCAAGACCGAGACCGTCGCCGCCGGTACGCCGACGGGCGAAAACCAGCTCAAGCTGACCGAGACCAAATTCGTCACGGCGCTTACCAAAACAAAGACGGACGGCACAGAGGAGGCCGACTGGCGCGATGTTCGCGCCGTCGGCGCACTCTGCGGTGTCAACACCGGCACGCTGGAAAACTGCGCCCTGACCCGCGGCACGAACTCCTCGACGAGTGCGCTGGTGGCCGCGGCGCTGGCGTTTGGCAACAAAACCACCGCAACGCAGCGAACAGCAGAATACAAGACCGTAAATAACAAAAACTATACCTATTATAAAGACGAGCCGCGCGGCATTGGCGGTCTCGTCGGCGTTGCCATACCCGAAACGGATTCCGTCATGCAGAATCTGACCGTTGCGTCGGACGTGACGGTAGCGGGTCTGCTTGTGGACGAGAACACGAAAAACGTTACAGACACAGCGGCAGACCAGCAGGCCGAGAAGGCCCGCTACGCTGCCGCGGCAGCTGAGCCGAGTGACGCGAACTCCCTCTGGCGCAGCGTCGGCGTGGGCGGCGTGTTCGGCACGGTGGACGCTACCCAGATGACAACGAACGACGATACGAACATCGTCAACAACGGCTTTGTGACCGGCAACGGCTTTACGGGTGGCATCGTCGGCAACCTGTTTACGACGGACACCAGCGTGTCCCAGAGCCTGACGGGCCTGAGGAACAACGGCACGGTCAGCGCGGGCGCCAACTATAAGGGCGATACCAAGGGCGATGCGCGCAGCCTGGTGCTGGGGCAGTTCTTCGGCGGCATTGCGGGCTACGGCAGGGGCGTGACCCTGCAAGGCTGCGAAAGCGTGACCCGCAGCGACCTGACCGAGACTCAGCTCAAGGAGCAGGTCGAGGCGGGCTTCGACAAAAAAACCGGCACATTGACCGACGCCAGCCCCCTCAAGGGTGATTTCGTCGGCGGCCTTGTCGGCTACGGCAAGGAAATTGTGCTGAACGGCTGCAAGACCGGCAAGGGCTACGTGCTCGGCAGCCGGTTTGTGGGCGGTCTGGCTGGTGGCTTTACCGGCAGCGGCGTACAACAGAACGATACGAACAGCAGTGACGTCTTTGGCAACCGCTACGTCGGCGGCATCGTGTCGGTCAACGGCAGCAACAGCATAATCAGCGGCATGACCAATACGGGTCTGGTCGCGGCCTTTGGAAAGAACGCGGCCTACGTCGGCGGCATCGTCGGCGCAAACGACGCCAAAACGAAGCTGACGATTCGAAATGCAACCAACGGCGCAACGCAGAACGCCCTGTCCGTCGGCGGCCTGAACCCGTCCAACAACGGCGCGTTTAAAGGCGGCGTTTTGTTGAGCAAACTGGCCGATGGCCGCTATGACTTTGGCACCGCGCGCGGCGCACTGGCGGGCGGTATCATCGGCTATGCCACACCCAACACAACGCTGAAAAACTGCACAAACTACGGCACAGTGGCTCACAAGTGCGCCGCGGGCGGCTTTGCGGGCTGGAACGAGGGCACGATCACCGGCGGCAGCATGAATGCGTCCCTCGGCAACCGTGAAACCGGCTATACCTATCTGGGCGGCGTTGCGGGCGTCAACGGCGGTCTTATTCAGTCTGCCTACCCGGCGCAGGGCTGTGCCGTGCGCGGCGACAGCTATGTCGGCGGCATTGCGGGCGTCAACCTGGGCGGTGACGCCAAGGCAAGTAAGGGCCTCATCATCTGCACAGAGAACAACAGCACTGGCACGGTGGAGGCCAACCAGTACGCGGGCGGCGTGGCCGGTACGAACCGTGCCGAAATCACCCGTGTGGAGAACCGTGCCTCGGTGCGCGCCAGCACAAAATATGCGGGCGGTATTGCGGGTGTGAACGACGAAGGCGGCACGATCAGCTATTGTAGCCATGCGTCCGGCAATGCCGCCGCAGTCTACGCCACCAACGGCGAGGCGGGCGGCATCGCGGGCAATAATAATAAAGACGCGCTGATTGAGAATGTGCAGGTCAAGGCCGACGTCACCGCGGCCAACGGCACGGCGGGCGGCGTCACGGCCACGAACTTCGGCATCATCGGTCAGGAGACCGGGCCGGAAGATAACAGCAGCGTAAGCGGCTGCACGATCACCGGCACATCGGAGAGCATCGGCGCTGTTGCGGCGTACAACGGCAAGAACGCGACCATCCGAAATGTGAAGCTGGCGGAAAACGCCAAGGTGCAGTTCAGCACCCCGGCAGTCACCATCGGCGGCCTTGCGGGCATGAACGAGGGCACCGTAACCGGCTGTCAGGTCGGAAACGGCGCGCTGTCGCTGAACGACGGCCTGCGCGCGGGCACCAACACCGTCACGCTGGGCGGCGCGGTGGGCCGCACCACGGAGCACGGCAAGGTCAGCAGCACCGACGTTCTGCTGGACCTTACACAAAATCTTGATAAATATACAAATTTGGGCGGCGTCGCAGGCCGGAACGACGGTACCCTGGATCAGTGTACCTATTCCGGCACGATGGGCGGCGACGCGGACACGGACGGCCTTGTCTCCGTCGGTGCGCGCAGCACCGGCAGTACGGTGGGCGGCATTGCCGGTCTGAACAACAGCACAATCACCGGCTGTGAGGTCAAATACATCAAACTGCAGGTCAGCGGTATCAGCAACATCACCACGACCCAGACCGCAGACGAAAAGCTCGCCAGTGCCAGCCATGTGGGCGGCATTGCGGGCCGCAACAATGCCAAAATCGTCAACAGCTATGTCGCCACCGAGAGCAGCAGCAACGGCGCGGGCAGCATCATCACGGCGCGTTACGGCTTTGTGGGCGGCGTCGCGGGCTCCAACAACGGCACTATCAAGGGCAGCGGCAGCAAAAAGGCGCTGGTCAGCGACGACGCAAAAAAGACCGCCCTTGTTACACAGGTTAAAAATTGGCTGGGTGTGGCAGATGCCAATGCCGGCATCAACAGCATGGCGGCAGAGCTGACCACAGGCACGACCTACGCGGGCCTCAAGGGCGTTGACACTGTGTCCAAAGAAGGCTGCGGCTATGGGAATGTCTACAGCCAAAGCGGCCTTGCCGCCAATGATCTGCTTGTCGCCCTGCGCGGCAGCAACAACAGCGAGACCGTCCGTGCCGCCGGTTATCTGGGCGGTCTGGCAGGCTTTAACTCTCTCCGCGGTACAATTGACACTTCCGCCACCGGCCAGTGGTTTGTCTATTCTGACAATGCGACAACGGCATCCACCGTCGGCGGTATTGTCGGCCAGAACGAATCCAACGTCACAGACAAAAGCGTGCTGGACACTGTGGTAAACTGTGCCGCTGTGCGCCGGTTTACGCGCGTATTTGATAGGTCTAAGAACAAGGACGATACAGACGATGACAACATTTACAAGAGCGAAAATCGTGTTGTTGTCCATGTGGGCGGTGTCATTGGCCAGCAGCAGAACCGCAGCGATGACCGGTGGTCTGTCAGCAAGGTAGTCAACTGCGGCAGTGTGTTCAACAGCCGCTCGGCCAATGTGGGCGGCGTGATCGCCTATTGGCTGGACTACGGCGGAACCGTGCAGAAATGTTTCAATTTTGGCAAAATCACAACAAACACGAACGACAAAAACAGCGGTTACGGTGCAGTCGGCGGTATTGTCGGCTTTATTGACCAGCCTATTTCCGGCGGCACCACAAATGTGCTTTCCTGCCGTAACTACGGTCAGATTTGGTATAAATCAAACGGCGCAAATGACTGCGCGGGCATTATCGGTAAAATCGAGATGAAGAAGCCCACCGATATTATGACGCTGAACATCATCGACTGCGTCAATAGCGGCGCAATCAAGGCAGCGTCGCAGGCAGTCGGCATTCTGGCATGGATCGGCCCGTACAACAAGGGGAACATTGATAATGTTACGGTAAATATTGACCGCTGCCGAAACCTTAATACTGACTTTACGTGTGGCGGAGTGTATGACAGGAGAGTCGGCATTGTCGGCAGCCGCGGCAATGGCTCTGGGTCGAAAGAAGCAACCAATGTCACAAACTGCTTTGCCACGGTTGGTACAGGTTGGTATCCTATTGCCTATTTGCGCCAGAGTTACGAGAATGTCACCGGCCACGGCAACTATTATATTGAAAATTCCGAAAGTGCAGGCAAGAGCTTCTTTAAGAAAGATTCCCGTAAACTGACCACAGTAAAACCGAATAGTACAACAGGTAACTGGGAGAAAGCGGATGAGCAAGGAAGTGACAAGGCCTACAACGAGACAGATTGGAACTCGTCCTCGGGAAAAGTAAAAGCACACCGTCTGTACATAGGCTATAACGTCGATGACAAAACCTATCCTTATATTGCGTTCCTGCCCACTTTGGCAGACGATGGGAACGGCGCAGCGTACAGTCTGTGGTGGATTAGCGGTCGTACACCTGCGGGCCCGCCTGCCGAACCAAACTCTGCCTATATCAAGACCGACGGTAACAAAGCCTACATTTTCGATGATACCGGCGCGAGCCAAGATAACAATCCCGGCAACCAGAGAGCGACTGTGATGCTGCAATTCGGCGAAGCCGCGAACAGTACGGACAAATCGGACAAATCAGACGTTGATATTACCGACATCACCGACGAGGTCATCCAGAACTACTATAAGTACGTGCTGGACAGCACCAAGCCCGCCAAGCCGGGAGAAATCAACGTCAAGGCCAGCCAGGTGCAGGACGCGGACAACAACGTCTATGGCCGCTACGAGGTTACGTGGAAAGAGCCTACCGATACGGACGCCAGCCCCGCCGCTTACTACCGTGTTGAAATTCTGCCCTGCGATGCTGCGGGTAAAGTCACATCGGATGCAGTTCCCTATCTGAAAGCGGACGTCTACCAGCGCAGCTATACCTTTGTGGCTGATAAAGCGTGGACGGGTAACTTCGTCGTGCGTGTAACGCCCTACAATACCAACAACGACTCGAGTCTGGCTGATAACTTCAACACCAGCGGCGTGCAGACCTTTATGCACGCCCTGCCGACACCGGAGATTGAGTTCCGGCTGGTAAAGCGGAATAACGGCGGCTTTGACTGGAATCAGTGCCAGACGCCGGATGAAAAATCGAGAGAATTCAAGTATGAGGTTGTCGCGGTGCTGAAAAACTACACCGAATACCCGACAGATGAGGCTTGGACCGTCAAGCTGACCGATGGGAAGCATACTTATTATTTCAGCAGACAGGATGGCAAGCAGTACATCCGCCTGACCCAAAATTTGGAACGCACTTTGACGCTTACGGCGCTGGCAACCCCGGACAACAGCAGCAGTACAAAGTATCTGCGCTCGGCCCAGTACAAGTCAGAGACCTATCTCCCGTCCCAGTGGCGAGACCACAACGGTGGCTCCGGCAAGGACGAGGACGGTCTGCCGCTTGGCACGCTGAAACAGGACGGCGACACGGACTATGTGACCTACACCGGCCAGACAGCGGAGAGCTTTGAAGCAACCGTGAAGTTCAGCTTTACCCCGAAGGTCAAGAGCGACAGCAGCGAGCACGGCAGCCCGACCTACCGCGTCATGCTGCTGGCAAAATATCTGGGCAATGACACGGTCAACGGGCAGTCCCTGAACGGCCAGTACATCACGCTGGCCGCGCGGGAGGGCATTGTGACAGGGGCTCCCGTTACCTTCAATCTGAACAGCCTGCCGTCGGATGCCATGACGAACTACACCGACTTCCTCGTTGTCGCGGTGCCCGTCACCAGCGGCAAGGGCGATATGAAGTATCGCTGGGATGCCAAGGCGGAGGAAGTGTCCGCTGCCATCGCCAGCCATGCGAACGAGACAAACGACACCAACAAAGAAATCTGGTGGAAGAACGGCTATGAGATCGTCCGCACGGGCGAGCACAGCTATACCTATGCCCATCTGACACCGCTCTGCTTCTCCGACGTGAGTCGCACCGATGGCACCGATGACAAGGAATGGGCTATACAGGCCACGGTAACGACCCCGCAGATCATCTTCAAGCAGCTGAACCTGAATGTCCTGAAAGCCCCGACGCTGGCGGAAGATACCGACGGCGGCAAGGTGAACCCGGACAACAATCAGCTGACCTACACGTTCAAATGGACACAGGACGACATGCAGGCCACTGACGCAGCCCCCGACTACCAGATCAAGCTCTACGGCCTGTTGACGGGCGCGGACGGCAATGTGACCGGTCAGGAGCAAATTGCGCTGAAGGACGGCGTAAATCTGGCCGACAAGGTTCAGAACAGCAGCAACAGCTTTACCCTGCCTATCAACGTGGATACCATGCTGGCCAACGGCAGCGACAGCTGGCGCTATGACAAGGTCCGGCTCGAGGTCACCCGCGTGGCGGCAGCCCACACTACCGAAATCGGCGCGTCCGCTGTGGCGGATTACAGCGTTAAGCAGCGCCTGCCCGGCATCAGCGCGCCGAGCTCCATCACCCGCGTCAACGGCGAGACCGACAATGCGGATGCCCTGCTCTACACGGTCAGCTGGTCGCCATCCGACGACGCGCGCATTGGCTACTATTACCTGTGCGTCGTCGATGACGGCGGCAATACTGTGCTGACGCTGCCCACCACGGGCAACGTCGGCAGCCTGACGCTGGATCTGGAGCAGTATCAGGGCAAGGCATTGCGCTTCCGCGTCATTGCCCGCCGCAAGGCTGATAGCAATTGCTTTGACGGCCCGGACGGCGCGTTGAGCCAGTCCGAGACCATCGTCAGCCGCGCCGCTGCGCCCAAGGTTACGGCCAGCAGCTTTGCGCCCGACAGCCCGAATCAGGAGACGTTCCTGAACGACCTCAAGCTCAACATGACGCTGGACGCAACCGCACAGGGCAATGTCTACTTTACCGGCTATATCTTCAGCGATGCGGACAAGTATACAGAAATTGCCAATCTGGCCAAGGCTTGGCAGGACGAAGGCGCCGGACAGGCCAAGTACGAGGCCCAGCAGGAGTTGACCAAAAAACTGGACGAGATGCTGGACAGCGGCGACGCCGAGCTGGTCATCCCGACGGACAGCCGCACGGTGGGCGGGAGCGCCAGCGTCAACGACACCACCGCCAGCTATACCTTTGTGCCCGACGGCAACGGCTTTACGCTGACGCCCGACCATGCAAAACAATACCTGCTGCCCGCGGTGCGCGTTATGCCCACCGACGGCACGACAGCGTCGAACTGGTTCTACTTCCTGCAGGATGCCGCAAAGGCACAGCTGCCGGCCATCACGCTGGACGCCCCCGTGGACGAACCGGAACGCGCACTTGGCAATGCCGTTTACACGCAGGAGGTCAACCTGTACAACGACCCCGAGTTTGCCGTCGAGCGCGGTAAGGCCTCGCTGGAGCTGCGCCGCTTTACGGTGGAGTGGACCGCGGTGAACAAGTACACCCAGGCCGACGGCACGGTGCGCAACCTGACCAACAGCTATACCTTTACCGTCACGCCGCTGGACAAGGACAAAAAGCCCTACATCATTACGGTGACGACCTACGACAGGGACGAGACGGACACAGACGGCACCACGCATAAGCGCGGGGAAATCAAAACCGTTACCAAGACCTATAACGACAAAACGACAGAGATTGCGAAGCAGACCACCGTTGTGGACGCGGAGACCAAAGAGACCCGCATCTGGTACGACCTGAGCGTTGAGCCAGTGACCGACGAGAACGGCAACGTGACATGGAAACAGAAAACCTATGACGTCACCGGCACGGTGGAAAAGGACGGCGGTACGCTGTACTACAAGGCACAGACGGTTCCCATGCTGGAGCTGGTGCAGGAGGACGGCGCCGAGCCTGTTTACCGCATCACCCTGCCCGAGCTGCAGGAAAAGGTGCAGGACGACTCGCTCGAGCTGCAAAAGTTCACCGCAAGTGTGACGCTGCAGACGCTGGCGCACTCGTATGACAACGGTAAGACCGTCGAATCCGGCATGGTCAAGGTCCCCGTCAACGAGACGAACACCGCCGATGCGGCGGAGGATGCCCAGAGCATGGACTCCGCGGAGAGCGTCGCGCCCGCCGAGACCGCAGAAAGCACGGCGGCGGAAAGCGCCCCCGCAAGCGTGCCCCCGGTCCTGATGCGGGCTCGTGCGGCACTGCCCATGGCGACCCCGGAGACCGCCGCTGCCCCGGATGAGACGGACGCGGCGGAAACCGCGCCCCCGAAACAGATGGAAACAAACAACGCATCGTAATTTTATTTCAGGAAAGAAGGTGGCATTATGCACCGCAGAGCACGCAGCATTCTGCGCGGGGAGCAGGGACTTTCGATGATACTGGTCCTCTGCATCGGCGCGCTGTTTGTGGCGCTGTCGGCAGCGCTGGTCTATGCGGCCTCCGTGCTGACGGCCAATGCCAACCGCCAGCTGCTGGAACAGGAAGCCTACCAGCTGGCAACCAGCTTTTCCGACGTGCTGGAAGGGGAGCTGAACGACTATGACCCAAATGACCGCGACAGCAAGACATTTGCGGGGTTCGTCAACAATGAATTTATGTTCTCGGTGAGCTACGGCAAGGACATCTATGATTTGGAATCCCAGCCATTCGTGTTTGAGTTAATGAAGGGCTCCACCGCGGCGGCAGATGGTGCTGATTCTATCACAATCACATTACGCCGCCGCCCGGGCGAGGATGTAGATGATTTGAACCTAGGCGGACAGGGACAGTATGTTACGACAGACAAAGAATGGCAATCATTCCTGAGAGACTGGCAAAGCACGGACTATAAAGTAATAGATTTGCAACTGGATGTAACTGTTACAGCGAAGAAGGGGGGAGAACAATTCTCCTTTACACGAGTGTATGACAGACACATCCATTACCCGATTGATTACTATACGATAGACGGGCAAACAGCTCATTATAGTTGGACTTCTGGCACGAACCAGTTTACAGTTCCCGGTGGTTCAACACTTGTCATTGATAAAAATGACACAACGGTTCATACAATTGTGCCGCACTATGATACGCGGCAGCAGGACAAAACGACCATTACCTACACCCGCGGTGTTAAACAAAACGCCAGCAAAACACAGGAGTGACCCGCTATGAGACACATTTTCAAAAATCGGCAAGGGGAAACGATTGTGGAAGTGCTTGTGTCGTTCCTGCTGCTGATGATTTTTACGTCGATGTTCGTCGTTTCGCTGCGGTACGCCCGCGCCATGTCCCAAAAGGCCGAAACGCTGCGGGAGACAGCCTATGAACTCTGCGCAAAGTTATACGGGCCTAATGACAAAGAGCCGAAATGGAACGATGACGGCGCGGCGCAGGATATGACGTTCGGCAACAATGATTTCACGGTTAAAGGTGTGCAGCTACAAAGCACAAAGCAAAAAGTGACAGTGAGCCAAAACGGCACAGAAAAGACTGAGGAATACGTGTTCCACCGTTACTGCAACAAGGAGGAAGAAGGGACGACCAACCCATGAAGCAGCGTTTGAAAAACCAGAACGGCACAACGCTGGTGGAGCTGATCGTCTGCATGGTGCTGCTGTCGCTCTTTACGCTGGCGGCGGTCACGCTGATACAGCCCAGTGCGCAGGCGTACATGGACATCCAGCAGCAGACGCGCGCGCAAAATCTGGCCGACGCGCTCATTGAGACGATCCGCGGCGAGGTGCTCGAGGCGAACGGCTATATCCGCTTCACCGACGGCGCGACAATCCCCAATGATACTGATGAAGATAAAGGATATGACAGCATATTTAAAGAAAAAACAGGGGTGAGTGACGGCACAGCACTGGAATTTAGTGTTTATCCCAATCACATCGAATTGATTGATAAAGACTATGTACCGCCATTAACAAAAAGTGACGGGACACAACTGCTGAAACAGGAACAGGCAAATGCGCTGAACGGCTACCTGCACATGCGGTTTTATCAGCAGAGTGGTACAGATAACAGCCCGCAGCACACTGCAACAGATGAAAATACCAAACAAGTGACGCAGAAATACGTTGCTTACGCCTATACGACGGCGTACCCCAAGGACGCTTACATGGGGTTGTACATCAAAGACTTGCACTTTTATGCTCGCAGTTATCAAAAACCCAAAAATGGAAGTAAATATGCGCGTGTCACTGCAATTACGGTAGTGCTGACGATAGCTAAAAAGGATGAAAACGGTCAGAGTGTGACGCTTTGTACGCAAAAAGCAATTATTGCACTGCCGGGCGAACCTGTGTATATTGAGAAACCCGGCACCTGGGACGGCAAGGCATCGTCGGAGTCGTGAGCGGTGCCCTCCGGGACGATTTTTGAAAAGTATATTACAATCCCGGCGGATGTACTGGACAAATTCAAATGGACTTGTTATACTTTAAAACATGAATACCTGTGTGCCGGACAAAATGCAGGAACGTCATGGGCATCAGAGCAGAGAGGATGACTAGGATGGCAACAATTGAAATCAAAATGCTGGGCGGCTTTGAGATCCGTATGAACGGCAAGCCCGTGCTGGCACAGCTGGCGCAGTCCCGCAAGGCAACGGCGCTGGTGCAGTATCTCGTTTTGCGGCGCGGGGAGCGCGTCTCCCACAAGGTACTGACCGATACCCTGTGGGCAGGGGAGCGGTCCACCAACCCGGACATGGCCCTGCGCGCCATCTTGCATCGCTTCCGCCTTATGATCGACGCGGAGGGCCTGGATGAGATGAAGGGCTGCATCGTGACCAGCCGCGGCTACTACCAGTGGAACCCCCATCTGGACTGCAGCGTGGATGTGTTTGAGGTCAACGACCTGTCGGAGCTGGCCCGCAAGGAGAGCGACGCCGAGAAGCGCAGCCGCATTTATGAACAGATCGTCAACCTGTATGACGGACGCCTGCTGCCGCAGTCTGCGTCCGAGCCGTGGGTCGAAAGCGTCAGCGTGCGTCTGCACGGGCAGTACCGCACAGCCATTTTAAACCTGCTGGAGCTCTGCAAAAAATGGGGCGAGAGCACCCGCATCGTTACGCTGTGTACCCGCGCGCTGGAGCTGGACCCCTACGAGGAGCGCCTTTATCTGGAAAAGATCGTCGCGCTGGAGACGCTGGGCCGCCACGAGGAGGCGGAGGATCTGGCACGCCGCGGCAGCGCCATGGGCTGCCTGCATCATGCCATTGAGCCGGGCCGCGCAGGCTCTGCCTACCGCCAGATGCGCCAGGCAGACCGCAATATGGAGAGCGAGGTCTCCAAGCTGATCTCTGCCCTGCCGGATACCGAGGACACGGGGGCCTGTATCTGCGACTTTGAGACGTTCAAGGAAATTTACCGCGTACAGCGCGGCGTGCAGGTCCGCTACGGTCTGCAGGTATTCCTGGCGATCCTGACCGTGGCTCCCAGCCAGAACACCGATGCTGCCGAGACCGCTCTGATGGTGGAGCAGCTGGGCGATCTGATCCACACGAATCTGCGCCAGTGCGATGTGGCCGCCCGCTACACCGATATGCAGTATGTTGTTATGCTGAGCGGCAGCACCGCCGAGAGCGGCACCGGCCCGCTGGAGCGCATCAAGGCCGCGTTCTACCGCATCCCTGCCCATGGCCGCTACCTGTTGAGCTATAGCCTCTATGTTCCCGAGGCCAAGGCCGACAGCGGGCGCGTCCGCCGCCGCAAAAAGACGGCGAAGAAGGAAAAATAAGTGAGCCGTTAAGCCGTACAGTGAAAGCTGTGCGGCTTTTTTGCTGCACGGACCGGCAAAGAAACGATTGGTAGGGGCGGGCATTGCCCCCCCCAGCGTGTCAAAAACCTCCCTCTGCGAG
>ERZ779892.2482-NODE-2482-length-14284-cov-8.194884_pt1 | contig 14284 bp, 6 predicted proteins | sample MGYA00511552_ERZ779892 | MGnify/ENA primary metagenome ERZ779892 (study PRJEB29588, sample SAMEA2154561) | human gut metagenome | biome: human gut; feature: human-associated habitat; material: faeces | place: Denmark | collected 2008/2010 ... | reverse complement strand
TCAACCGCGAGTCGGCACGGTTTTTCCATTCCTGCCTGATGTCCGAACAGGGCAGACAGGCGTATGAGTACCTCATCAGCCGCGGAAGGGACCGCAAGACCATCCGTCACTTTGGATTGGGCTATGCACCGGCAGGCTGGGACGGACTGCTCAACCACCTGCGCGCCAAGGGTTTTTCGGACAACGATATGCTGGAAGCCAATGTGGTGACCAAAGGAAAATACGGACCGCACGACCGTTTTTCCAACCGAGTCATCTTTCCGATCATCGACCTGCGGGGCAATGTGGTCGCCTTTGGCGGCAGGGCGCTGGACGACAAGGGAGCCAAGTATCTCAACTCCAGCGATACGCCGGTCTTTAAAAAGAGCAAGACCCTGTTTGCCCTCAACTTTGCCAAAACCTCCAAGCGCCCGGGTCTGATTTTGGCAGAGGGGTATATGGACGTCATTGCCATCCATCAGGCGGGCTTTGACAACGCGGTGGCAACTTTGGGCACTGCGCTGACCGAGGAGCAGGCAAGGCTGATTTCCCAGTATGCCGAGCGGGTGGTGCTGGCGTACGATTCGGACGGACCGGGACAGGCAGCCACCAAGAGGGCGATGAATATTTTTGATGAGGTCGGTGTCAAGGTCAGTGTGCTGTCGATGACCGGTGCAAAGGACCCGGACGAGTTCATCAAAAAATATGGGACCGAGCGCTTTGCCATGCTGCTGGACAACAGCCGCAATCCGGTGGAGTTTGAGCTGAGCAAGCTGCGCACCACCTATGACACCGCGCAGGCGGACGGCAAGGTGGGATATCTCAAGGAGGCGTGCAAGCTGTTTGCCGGCATCCGCAACCCGGTGGAGCGGGAGGTCTACATCACCCAGACGGCAAACGAGCTTGCAATCTCGCCGCAAGCTATCAAGGCACAGATTGAAAATCTGGACAAGCGGGAGTCCTACCGCCAGCGTAAGCAACAGCGGGCGGACACCAACATCTATATCGGCAGGATGGCAGCAGCAAAGGACGACCTGCAGCGCCGCACCAATCTTCGCTACGCCATGGCGGAGGAAGGGGGGCTGTTCTGCCTGATGAAAAACCCGGACTCCTACCCGCAAGTCAGCAGCCGGGTGAGCGAGCAGGATTTTGTCACCGACATCAACCGTCAGCTCTATCTGGCACTGAGCCAGCGCTTGGAGCAGGGACAGACGGTGGAGATGATTGACCTGTCGTCGCAACTGTCCCCGGAGCTGATGGGAAGAATCTCGGCAATCATGGCGACGGCACCGTCGCAGCGGTGCGACGAGCAGACGCTGGGGGATTATATCGCTCGGTTGATCGAGCACAGAAGTGTAAAAACGGAAAGGGAAGTTGCCCAGATGGATGACAACGACTTGGGAGAGTATGTCAAACAGCTGGCGGCAAAGAAAAACAGGAGGAGTTAGTTTGGCAGTAAAGGACAAAAAGGCAGTGATCCGCAGCCTGATCGAAAGCGGAAAAGCCAATGGCAAGCTGACAACAAGAGAGATCAACGATGCGCTGGAGCAGTTGGATTTCGATGTGGAAAAGGTGGACAAGCTGTATGACACACTGGAATCGCTGAACATCGACATCGTGGACGACATCGACCTGTCCGATTTGGACGGCAAGGACTTTGATGGCGAACACGACGAGGATGACGATGCGCTGCTGTCGGTGGAAGGCATCAGCATCGACGACCCGGTCAAGGTGTATTTGAAGGAAATCGGTCGCGTGCCGCTGCTGACTCCCGAGGAGGAGATCGAGCTGGCAGAGCGGATGGCAAAGGGGGACCCTTATGCCAGAAAACGTCTTTCGGAAGCGAACCTTCGACTGGTTGTCAGCATTGCAAAACGATATGTTGGACGCGGAATGCAGTTTTTGGATTTGATTCAGGAGGGCAACCTGGGTCTGATCAAAGCGGTGGAGAAATTTGACCACACCAAGGGATTTAAATTCTCCACCTATGCGACCTGGTGGATTCGTCAGGCAATCACCCGTGCGATTGCCGATCAGGCAAGGACCATCCGCATCCCGGTGCATATGGTGGAAACCATCAACAAGGTCAAAAAGGTTTCCAGCCAACTGCTGCACGAAAACGGCCATGAACCCAGCGCCGAAGAAATTGCCGAGCGCCTGGATATGCCGGTGGACAAAGTGCGCGAGATTATGCGCGTGGCACAGGAACCCGTCAGCCTCGAAACCCCCATCGGTGAGGAGGAAGATAGCCACTTGGGCGACTTTATCCCCGATGAGGAAGCCCCCATTCCCGCCGAAGCCGCCAGCCAGACCCTGTTGAAAGAGCAGCTGGCCGATGTGCTGAAAACCCTGACCCCGCGTGAAGAAAAGGTCCTGCGCCTGCGCTTTGGCCTGGAAGATGGCCGCCCCCGCACGCTGGAAGAGGTGGGCAAGGAGTTCAACGTTACCCGTGAACGTATCCGCCAGATCGAAGCAAAAGCCCTGCGCAAGCTGCGCCACCCCAGCCGCAGCAAAAAGCTGCGCGACTTCCTGGATTGATGCCGTGATTCTTATATAGAATAGAAATAGCAAATTAAAATCATCTGCACCCGTACTGCTGTTTGCCCGGCGGTGCGGGTGTATTTTTGTGTGCAGCAGGCATAAATGACAAAGCCACAGCATACGATTACCCTGATGATATAGGGGAGGGGATAACGATGTGTGGAATTGCCGGACAGATCAGCGCGGACCCAAATAAGATTGCAGCCAACTACCCAGCTTACTGCCGAATGCAGAAAAGCCTTGCACGCCGCGGGCCGGACCAGCGGGGAATATACCTGCACGGCCATGCGGCGCTGATCCATGCGCGGCTGGCTGTGGTGGATCTGGAAAACGGCTGCCAGCCCATGGTGCTGGATCAGGGCGGGGAAAAATACATTCTGGTGTACAACGGCGAGCTGTACAACACGCCGGAGCTGCACGCCCAGCTTGCGGCTCTGGGCCATCGCTTTGTAAGCCATTCCGATACTGAGGTTTTGTTACATGCTTTTGCCCAGTGGGGGCCGGACTGTCTGGAAAAGCTGAACGGTATTTTTGCATTTGCTGTGTGGCAGCAGCGGGCGCAAAAGCTCTTTCTGGCGCGGGACCGCATCGGGGTCAAGCCGCTGTTCTATGCCCTGCGCGGGGACAGCCTGATCTTTGCTTCCGAGCTGAAAACGCTGCTCTGCCACCCGGAGATCCCGCCGCAGGTGGATGCCCAGGGGCTGGCCGATGTGCTGCTGCTCGGCCCCGGCCGCACGCCGGGGTGCGGGGTGTTCCGCAATGTGCAGGAATTGAAGCCCGGCTGCTGCGCAGAATACACTGTGCCACAGGTTGGTGCGCCGCGCCTCACCGTGCGCCGCTACTGGCAGCTGACCGACCACGAACACCCCGATGATTTTACCCACACCGCAGCCAAAGTGCGGGACCTGGTGATGGATGCCGTCACGCGGCAGCTGGTATCGGATGTGCCGGTGGCAACCTTCCTTTCCGGCGGGCTGGATTCCAGCCTGATTTCGGCAATCGCGGATTCCCACTTTACGGCGCGGGGCAAAACGCTGCAGACTTTCTCGGTCGGTTATCAGGATAACAAAAAGTACTTCCACGCCACCCATTTCCAGCCCAGCCCGGATGCGCCGTATATCCGCACCATGAACCAGTTCTTGAACGCGCAGCATACCTGGGTAACGCTGGACAGCGAAGCACTGGCCGCCGCCCTGCTGGAAGCGGTGGATGCCCGCGACCTGCCCGGTATGGCGGATGTGGACTCCTCGCTGCTGCTGTTCTGCCGTGAGATCCGTAAAACAGCCACCGTGGCACTTTCCGGCGAGTGCGCGGACGAGATATTTGGCGGTTACCCCTGGTACAGGGATAAGACCGTGCGGGAGCGGTATGGCTTCCCTTGGGCGCAGAGCACGGCATACAGGGTCAGCTTTTTTAAGCCGGAGGTGTTCGGCGGCATTAACCCGGCGGCGTATATTGATGAAGGATACCGCGCCACGCTGGAGCAAACTTCCATCCGCCCCGGTCTGGATCCCCTGGAACAACGGATGCGCCAGATGTTTGCCCTGAACTTTAACTGGTTTATGCAGACCCTTTTGGACCGCAAGGACCGAATGAGTATGTACAGCGGGCTGGAAGTGCGCGTGCCGTTCTGCGATTACCGCATTGCGGAATACCTGTACAGCGTGCCGTGGGAATATAAGGATTACGAGGGCCACGAAAAAGGCCTGCTGCGCCAGGCGATGCAGGGCGTGCTGCCCACGGAAGTGTTGTGGCGAAAAAAGAGCCCCTACCCTAAAACATGGAACCCGGCGTATTTGAACGCTGTCAGCGCCATGCTGCGCAGTGCGATGCAGGACCCGGATGCCCCGCTGCTGCGTATTGCCAAGAGGGCAGCGCTGGAACAGCTGTTGACCGCTGCCGAGACTGCGACCCCCTGGTATGGCCAGCTGATGACCACCCCGCAGACCATTGCCTGGTTTGTGCAGCTGAATTACTGGCTGCAAAAATACCGGGTGGAGCTGGTGTAAATACCCGTGTGGCGGGCCCGGCATCAAACGCATAACACCAAAAACAGACGAGTGCCCACCCTGCACACGGATAACGGCGGGAAGGGCACTTTTTGTTTGCAAAGCGTAAAAAACGGGAAAATGCAGAAAAAACGCAGGCTGCAACCCATACAAAAAACACACAAGGTAATTGGGCATTGTGCCAATTAGCGGCATTTCAAGGATTTGTCAAGTGGCAAAAGAAATGCAAAAATAGCACTTTGCCAAAAGAAATGTGACACGCATCCGGGCGTTCAATTGCCTGATAAAAAAACACGCAAAATGCCAAAAGAGCCCTTGACAATCAGCTTTTTGGCTGGTATACTGGCATAGTATCACAAAATGGAATAGAGCGCCCTAAAGGAATTTTGATTTTTTCGTGTTTTTTCAAACTTTGTTAAAAACGACGAATGTTCCAAGAAAATCATTGCTTCGGCGGAGCGCTTTTGCCAAAAACAAATCTGAACGGAATAGGAGTGGTCGCATTTTATGGTAAAGGTCAAGCCCGTACAAAACGGTCGAACCTCCAGAATGAGCTTTTCCCGCATCAACGAAGTGATTGGCATGCCCAACCTCATCGAGATCCAGAAAAACTCTTATAACTGGTTCCTGGACGAGGGCCTGCGCGAAGTGTTCCACGACATTGACGCGATCGAGGATTACACCGGGAATCTCTCGCTGGAATTTGTCGATTACCGTCTGGACAAGCACCCCAAATATACCATTAAAGAATGTAAAGAGCGTGACGCAACGTATGCTGCGCCGCTTTATGTCACTGCGCGCCTGTTGAACAAAAGCACCGGCGAAGTGAAGGAACAGGAAATTTTCATGGGCGATTTCCCGCTCATGACGGATTCCGGCACTTTCATCTCCAACGGTGCAGAACGTGTTATCGTCAGCCAGCTGGTTCGTTCGCCCGGCGTGTTCTATGCTTCCAGCAAGGACCGTACCGGCAAGGACCTTTTCACCGCAACCATGAACCCCAACCGCGGCGCATGGCTGGAATACGAAACCGATTCTTCCGATGTATATTATGTGCGCATTGATAAAAACCGTAAGCTGCCGGTTACTACCTTCCTGCGCGCACTGGGGCTTGGCACCGATGAGCAGATCCGCCAGTACTTCGGCGATTCTGAACCCAAAATCAACGCCACCCTGGAAAAGGATATCACCCATTCCACAGAGGAAGCCCTGCTGGAGTGCTACCGCAAGCTGCGCCCCGGCGAGCCGCCGACGGTGGAAAGCTCCCGCAGCCACATCAACCTGCTGTTCTTTGATCCGCGCCGTTACGACCTGGCTCGTTTTGGCCGCTTCAAGATGAACAACAAGCTGTGCCTGTTCCGCCGTATTGCGGGCTATAAGACTGCCGAGGACATCATTGCCCCGCTGACCGGCGAACTGCTGGCCGCCAAGGGCGAGCGCATCAGCCACGAAAAGGCTGTTGAAATTGATAACGCCGGTGTTTCCCGCGTTACTGTTATCGTGGAGCGCAAGGGCCAGGATCCGATCAATGTGATCGTGTTCTCCAACGGCTGTGTCGATGCCCAGAGTTTCTTCAGCTTTGACGTGAAGGAATGCGGCATCAACGAGCGCGCTTCCTTCGCCGAAATCCGTAAGATTCTGGATGCTACCTCCGATCCGGAAAAGCAGAAAGAACTGCTGACCAAGAATCATGATAAGCTCATCAGCCGCACCGTTACCGTTGACGATATCTTTGCTTCCGTCAACTACCTGCTGGGCCTTGACCATGGCATCGGCGTGACCGATGAAATCGACCACTTGGGCAACCGCCGCGTGCGCAGCGTTGGCGAATTGCTGCAGAACCAGTTCCGCATCGGCTTTGCCCGTATGGAGCGCGTTGTGCGCGAGCGCATGACCCTGCAGAACCAGGAATCCGGCGAGATCACCCCGCAGAGCCTGGTCAACATCCGCCCGGTCGTGGCTGCCATCCGTGAGTTCATCGGTTCCAGCCCACTGTCTCAGTTCATGGACCAGAACAACCCGCTGTCTGAGCTGACCCATAAGCGCCGTCTGTCCGCTTTGGGCCCCGGCGGTCTGTCCCGTGACCGCGCAGGCTTCGAAGTCCGCGACGTTCATTATACCCACTATGGCCGTCTGTGCCCGATTGAGACGCCCGAAGGTTCCAACATCGGTCTGATCTCCTATCTGGCATCTTTCGCCAAGATCAACAAGTACGGCTTCATTGAGGCACCTTACCGCCGCGTGGATAAAGAAACCGGCGTTGTTACCGATGAAGTTGTTTATATGCCCGCCGACGTTGAAGATGAATACATCGTGGCACAGGCCAACGAACCGCTGGACGAGAACAACCGCTTTGTCCGTTCCCGCGTTTCCGGCCGTCATCGCAACGACATTCAGGAATTTGCCCGTGAACAGGTCGATTTCATGGATGTCTCTCCGCGAATGATGGTTTCTGTGGCTACCGCCTGCATTCCCTTCCTGGAAAACGATGACTGTAACCGTGCTCTGATGGGCTCCAACATGCAGCGTCAGGCTGTGCCTCTGATGGTTACCCAGCGCTCTTTGGTTGCTACCGGCATGGAATACAAGGCTGCTACCGACTCCGGTGTCTGCGTGCTGGCTGCCCATGACGGCACCGTTGAAAGCGTTGACGCAGATAAGATCGTTGTCCGTCTGGAAGATGGCTCCGCCGATACCTATGAACTGATTAAGTTTATGCGCTCCAACCAGGGAACCTGCGTCAACCAGCGCCCCGCCGTCTATGTGGGCGATGTTGTCAAGAAGGGCGACGTTCTGGCTGACGGCCCCGCCACCAAGGACGGCGAGATCTCTCTGGGCAAGAACGCTCTGATCGGCTTCATGACCTGGGAAGGCTACAACTATGAGGACGCTGTTCTGCTGAACGAAAAGCTGGTCCGCGAGGATATCTACACCTCTATCCACATTGAGGAGTACGAGAGCGAAGCCCGCGATACCAAGCTGGGACCTGAAGAGGTGACCCGTGATATCCCCAACGTCGGCGATGATTCCCTGAAGGATCTGGACGACCGCGGCATTATCCGCATCGGCGCCGAAGTCAAGACCGGCGATATTCTGGTTGGTAAGGTTACCCCGAAGGGTGAAACCGAACTGACCGCCGAAGAGCGCCTGCTGCGCGCCATCTTTGGCGAAAAGGCACGGGAAGTACGTGATACCTCCCTGCGCGTTCCCCACGGTGCTTACGGCATTGTTGTGGATGTTAAGGTCTTTACCCCCGAAAACTCTGACGAGCTGCAGCCCGGCGTGCGCACCTGCGTGCGCGTCTATATCGCCCAGAAGCGTAAGATCAGCGTTGGCGATAAGATGGCAGGCCGTCACGGCAACAAGGGCGTTGTTTCCCGCATTCTGCCGCAGGAGGACATGCCGTTCCTGCCTGACGGTACCCCGCTGGATATCGTGCTGAACCCCCTGGGCGTTCCTTCCCGTATGAACATCGGTCAGGTGCTGGAAGTCAACCTTGGCTATGTTGCCAAGGCCCTTGGCTGGCATGTGCAGACCCCCGTGTTTGATGGCGCGCACGAATCCGATATCCGCGACTGCCTGGCCGAAGCCCGCGATAAGTGGCATGGCGACCATGCACCGGAATATCCCACCAAGCTGCCCCGCCTGATGGGCGATAAGGGCCACATCATTGATTTCAGCAAGATCGACCTGACCGATGATGGCAAGACCACCGTTTACGATGGCCGTACCGGCGAAAAGTTCCCCTCCAAGGTTACTGTCGGTTATATGTACTACCTCAAGCTGCATCACCTGGTTGATGATAAGATCCATGCCCGTTCCACCGGCCCGTACTCTCTGGTTACCCAGCAGCCTTTGGGCGGCAAGGCCCAGTTCGGCGGCCAGCGTTTCGGCGAAATGGAAGTTTGGGCTCTGGAAGCTTATGGCGCGGCTTACACCCTGCAGGAGATCCTGACTGTCAAGTCTGACGACGTTGTGGGCCGTGTCAAGACCTACGAAGCAATCGTCAAGGGCGAAGATGTGCCGAATCCGGGCATCCCCGAAAGCTTCCGCGTTATGCTGAAAGAACTGCAGAGCCTTGGCCTGGATATTGTTGTTCAGGATAAGGAAGGCAACGCTGTTGATATGCGTCAGGAATATGACGATGACGATGCCAACTTTGACAACAGCGATATCGGTGATAACGTTCTGCTGGAAAGCGAGCTGCAGGATGATTACAGTGTCAAGGATGCCGATGAAGGCTTTGACGACGACCTGGGCGATGAGGAGCCGGATGAAGCTTCTCTGGCGCAGATCGAAGCCGACAATGGCGATGACCTGTTCGACGGTGAATGATCGGAATGCTGTTTACGTCACGATTAAATGAGAGGGTTCGCTGAATGGAAAATAAAGAGTTCGATTCTATCAAGATCGGCCTTGCTTCTCCCGACCAGATCCGTGCCTGGAGCTATGGCGAGGTCAAGAAACCTGAAACCATCAACTACCGCACCCTGAAGCCGGAGCGCGACGGCCTGTTCTGCGAGCGCATTTTTGGACCTACCAAGGACTGGGAATGCCACTGCGGCAAGTATAAGCGCATCCGCTATAAGGGCAAGATCTGCGATAAGTGCGGTGTCGAAGTTACCCGCGCTAAGGTCCGCCGCGAGCGCATGGGCCACATTGAGCTGGCTGCACCCGTTTCGCACATCTGGTATTTCAAGGGCATTCCCAGCCGCATTGGCCTGATGCTGGACATCGGCCCCCGCCAGCTGGACAAGGTGCTCTACTTTGCAAACTATATCGTTACCGATCCCGGCTTTACTCCGCTGGAGAAAAAGCAGCTCCTGACCGAACGCGAGTATAAGGAGATGCGGGAAAAGTACGAGGATACCTTTGAAGCCGGCATGGGCGCCGAAGCCGTCCAGAAGCTGCTGGCTGAGATCGACCTGGAAGCTCTGTCCGCAGAGCTGCATGAGGAACTGGAAAAGGCTACCGGCCAGAAGCGCGTCCGCCTGTTGAAACGCCTGGAGTGCGTTGATGCATTCCGCCTGTCCGGCCAGCGCCCGGAGTGGATGATCCTGAACGTTGTTCCGGTCATCCCGCCGGATATCCGCCCCATGGTCCAGCTGGATGGCGGCCGCTTTGCGACTTCCGACCTGAACGATCTGTACCGTCGCGTGATCAACCGCAACAACCGTCTGAAGCGCCTGCTGGAGCTGGGCGCTCCCGACATCATCGTGCGCAACGAAAAGCGCATGCTGCAGGAAGCAGTTGACGCCCTGATCGATAACGGCCGCCGCGGCCGCCCGGTCACTGGCCCCAACAACCGCGCCCTCAAGAGCCTTTCCGATATGCTGAAGGGCAAGCAGGGCCGCTTCCGCCAGAACCTGCTGGGCAAACGTGTTGACTACTCTGGCCGTTCCGTTATCGTTGTCGGCCCTGAGCTGAAGATGTACCAGTGCGGTCTGCCCAAAGAGATGGCTCTGGAGCTGTTCAAACCCTTCGTTATGAAGGACCTGGTCCAGAAGGGCATTGCCTCCAACATCAAGGCTGCCCGCAAAAAGGTCGAGCGTGCTTCCACCGAGGTGTGGGACTCTCTCGAAACCGTCATCAAGGGCCATCCCGTTCTGCTGAACCGTGCACCTACCCTGCACCGCCTGGGCATTCAGGCATTTGAGCCCGTTCTGGTCGAAGGCCACGCCATCAAGCTGCACCCGCTGGTCTGCACCCCCTTCAACGCTGACTTCGACGGCGACCAGATGGCTGTCCATCTGCCGCTGTCCACCGAAGCACAGCGCGAAGCCAAGATGCTGATGCTGGCTTCCGGCAACCTGCTGAAGCCGTCTGACGGCGAACCTGTCACCGTGCCCACGCAGGATATGATCCTGGGCTCTTACTACCTGACCATGGTCAACCCCGAAGACCCCGGCCACGACAAGGTGTTCCGCGATGAGGACGAAGCCCTGATGGCTTACGCCGAGCATATCGTCACCCTGCAGGCTCCCGTTAAGGTGCGCCGCACCATGGACTTTGGCAACGGCCCCGAAACCGCCCTTGTCACCACCACTGTCGGCAAGATCATCTTCAACACCCCCATCCCGCAGGATCTGGGCTATGTGGATCGCAACGACCCCGAACATAAGTTCGATTACGAAGTCGATTTCCAGGTCACCAAGAAGAAGCTGCCCGACATCATCAGCCGCTGCCTGACAAAGCATGGCACCAAGCGCTGCGCTATCATGCTGGACCACATCAAGGCACAGGGCTATAAGTATTCCACCCTTTCTGCCATCACCGTTGCCGTGCCTGACGCTATCATCCCCGAAGAGAAGCCGGAGATCCTGGCTGCGGCTGACAAGAAGGTTGAAAAGGTCATGAAGAACTTCAACCGTGGTCTTATCTCTGATGAAGAGCGCTATAAGAACACCGTTGAGATCTGGCAGGCAGCTACCGAGGAAGTTTCCAACGCTCTGTCTACCAACCTGAAGACCCACCACCAGCGCAACCCCATCTATATGATGTCCGACTCTGGTGCTCGTGGTTCTATGGACCAGATCAAGCAGCTGGCCGGCATGCGCGGCCTGCTGGCTAACACCGCAGGTAAAACCCTGGAAATGCCTATCCGTGCAAACTACCGCGAAGGCCTGAACATCTTGGAGTACTTCATCTCTTCTCGAGGCGCTCGTAAAGGTTTGACCGATACCGCACTGCGTACGGCTGACTCTGGCTACCTGACCCGCCGTCTGGTTGACGTTTCTCAGGAAGTCATCATCCGCGAGGAAGACTGCCACGCTACCGAGGGTATCCTCGTCAGCGAGATCAGCGAAGGCAACGCTACCATCGAAAGCTTCTCCGAGCGTCTGATTGGCCGTTATGCTCTGAATGACGTGAAAGATCCCAAGACCGGCGAACTCATTGTGTCCAAGGACAAGATGATGGATATGTTCGACGCTGAAAAGATCAAAGCTGCCGGTATTACCGAGCTGGAGATCCGCAGCGTGATGACCTGCCGTGCTCACGTTGGCGTCTGTGCCCGCTGCTACGGCTCCAACATGTCCAACGGCCAGTGCGTTAAGGTCGGTGAATCCGTCGGTATCATTGCGGCACAGTCCATCGGCGAACCCGGTACTCAGCTGACCATGCGTACCTTCCACACCGGCGGTGTCGCGGGCGACGATATCACGCAGGGTCTTCCCCGTGTTGAGGAATTGTTCGAGGCCAGAAAGCCGAAGAAGATGGCGCAGATCTCCGAAATCGACGGCGTTGTCGATGTTGACGATTCGCACCGCACGGCGCTGCGCAACATCACCATCACCGCCGACGACGGCGAGGTCAAGCAGTATCAGGTCCCGTATTCCGTCGGCCTGAAGGTCGAACACGGCAAGCGCGTCCGCAAGGGCGAACCCATCACCGACGGTGCGCTGAACCCGCACGACGTGCTGCGTATTTCCGGCGTTGAGGCCGTACAGGATTATCTGACGCAGGGTGTTCTCGCCGTGTACCGTCAGCAGGGTGTTGACATCAACGAAAAGCACATTGAGGTCATCATCCGTCAGATGATGCGCAAGGTTAAGGTCGAAGAGCCCGGCGATACGACGCTGCTGTCCGGCACGGTCGTTGACATGTTCGAGTTTGAAGACGCCAATGCCGCTGTGCAGGCGCGCATTGACGCCGGCGAGACGGATCTCAAGTTTGCAACCGACAGCCTGATCCTCATGGGCATCACGAAGGCGTCCCTTGCAACCGAGTCCTGGCTCTCTGCTGCTTCCTTCCAGGAGACGACAAAGGTCTTGACCGATGCAGCCATCAAGGGCAAGGTCGATCATCTGGTCGGCCTGAAGGAAAACGTCATCATCGGCAAGCTGATTCCCGCAGGCTCCGGCCTCAAGGCCTACCGCGACTTCGATACGCTCACTACCCCGGAATCCATCGTGACCGAGGAAATGATCGACGACGAGAAGCTGTAAGCAAGCAAAGTTTATTTCCGGCAGGCGCGGCGAGAGCCGTGCCTGCCGACTGACAGAAAAAGCACCGTTTTCAACAGATGAAAACGGTGCTTTTTGCATATTCAGCTGGAAAGACCAGCCTGCTTCACAGTGAACGGACTGCAATTTTGGCCGGGGCGGCGGTGCAGACGCAGACGGAATATCCCGCGAACAGCGGCAGCAGCTGCAAATGCACGCCCGGAACAGACGGAAAGACGCAGCCCTGCGAGACGGTGCAGACCGCAGTCAGACCGGAAAGACCCTCGCCGGTATACTTGAGATAGCTTTCCTTTGCGCACCAGAGATCAAAGAAGGGAACATATGCAGTCCGCTCCAGAAATGCGCACTCTGCCGGCGAAAAAAAGCGGCGCGCAAGCGCCTGCTTCTGACAGGCGCGGTGCTGCTGCACGTCGAGGCCGACGGGGGCGCCGGAAAACGCACACAGCCAGTGTCTGCCGCTGTGCGAGAGATTGAAGTGCAGCTGCAGCGCATGCAGGAAATACGGCTTTCCGTGCGTGCCAGATGCAAGCGTCAGATCTGTCTGGGCGGGGGCAGACAACTGCGCCGCCTGCCGCAGCAGCCGGTGCGACAGGCCGGATGTCCCGTCATACGCGGCGCAGTAGATTGTGACCTGCTGCGGCTCAATCATTCGGCGTGTCGGTCAGAACCTTGCCGATGTTCCACAGATGCGCTGCGCGCTGGGCTGCGTCCAGCCGCTCAGCGTCGCGTTCGTAGCGGATTTCCGCTGTGTGCGCGCCGCAGTCGAGACAGGCTGCGTAAAAGCACCAGCCATTTTCTTCTTCCATCAGTCCTGCGCCGCCACAGATGGGGCACTCCTGCAATTCAATCTGTTCGTAAAGTTCCATGTTGTTCGCTCTCCTGTTTCATTTGGATTCTCAGACCAGTATAGTGCAGCTTTTCCGCCGCGTCAACCAAAACCGTGCCTGCGTAATCGCTAAAAACGCTTGCCGATTCAAGCATTGGCTACTTGACGGATGATGCAGTATACCGTTATACTGAGAAAAAACAGAAGGGCGGCGCAGTATGGACAAGCTTACGATCTTTTTTGACCTCGACGATACGCTCTACGACCGCAGGATTCCCTATGAGAGGGCGTTTTATCAGTTCTTCGGCGGAGCATATACGGAAAAGCTGCCGCAGGCATTTAACGCGGTCATTCATCGCGGCTACGAGGTCTTTACCGCTGCGCATACCGGAAGAATCACCATGGAGGCGATGCACATCTACCGCCATCAGACGGGGCTGGCAGACGTCGGCATTTCCATCACGCCGGACGAGGCGCTGCGCTTTCAGGCACTCTACGCCGAGCAGCAGCGGCACATCACGCTGAGCGATACCATGCGCTGCGTGCTGGACCTGTGCAGGGAGCGCTTCGCCGCCGTCGGCGTGATCACGAACGGAAGCGTTGGCTCGCAGACCGGGAAGCTGAAAAGCCTTGGCATGGAGCGCTGGGTGCCTGCGCAGCTGGTCTTCATTTCCGATGCAGTCGGCGTGATGAAGCCCGCGCCGGAAATTTTTCGCATGGCGCAGAAGGCTGCCGGAGGCGGCCCGTGCCTGTTCGTGGGCGATTCGTGCACGCAGGATATCGCCGGAGCCGCCGCCTGCGGCTGGCAGACGATCTGGATGAACCGCCGCGGAGAAGCGCCGGGGGACATTTGCCCCAGCTGCACAGTCACAAGCGAGAAGGCGCTGCTCGACTGCCTGCAAACGATCGCGGATAATCCGATGATTGAGCTGCGAGCCATCAGTGAAGATAACTTCAGAGAATGC
>ERZ779892.2477-NODE-2477-length-14298-cov-2.388893_pt1 | contig 14298 bp, 15 predicted proteins | sample MGYA00511552_ERZ779892 | MGnify/ENA primary metagenome ERZ779892 (study PRJEB29588, sample SAMEA2154561) | human gut metagenome | biome: human gut; feature: human-associated habitat; material: faeces | place: Denmark | collected 2008/2010 ... | reverse complement strand
CGCCGATGATACGCCCATTGGAGTCCGTGTGGACATTTACGTTGAAATCGGTATCGATTTCGGTGGCACCCAGCACCACCACATCCAGATTGGACGCCGCCGTGCTCTTGGAGTCTGGGCTGGCATACTGTGCCGCCGTAATCTCCATATGCTTCGGGTTCTCCCGGATGGATTCCACTGCTTTCAAGTCAAAGCACTGCACGTCCTGAATCGCGGCAAAGCATCCGGCTTCCAGCATTCCGACGATATAGCCCGTGATGCCGCCCAGCGCAAAGCTGCCCTTGATGTTCTTGCGCAGCATGATTTGCTTGAGGTATTCTGCAACGGCCAGCGAAGCGCCGCCGGCACCAGTCTGAAAGGAGAAGCCATCTTTCAGCAGACCGGAAGCATCGATGGCCTGTGCGGCGAGGTCGGCAATCTTGAGGGCAATCGGGTCTTTCGGCATACGGGTCGTGCCCGACACGATGCCCAGAGGGTCGCCGATGGCAGGAACATTTACCACATAGTCCACATAATCCTCAGTGATGGAGGCGTCCGTCAGAGGATAGTCCATCAGGTGGTCGGTGATGACCACCACTTTTTTTGCCTTCATGGCGTCTGCAAAGGCGTAGCCCAGCGAGCCGCAGGCCGACGGGCCGTACTTGCCCGAGCAGTTGCCCATAGAATCTGACGCCGGGGCTGCAATAAAGGCAATGTCGATGAGGCTGCGCCCGCTGAGAATGTCCGCCGGGCGGGAGCCATGCGTGCGGAAGATGATGGGTTTGGGCAGGATGCCCTTGCTCAGCTCCCGGCCAATGCCCGGTGCAATGTAATCCGTTTCCAACCCAGTAACAACGCCGTTTCGGATGTGGTCGAGCATCGGCTCGTAGCAGTCAAAAACCGAGCTGGCGTTCACGGTCAAATCTTTCACGCCCATCTTCGCGGCTTCGTCCAGAACCATGTTCAGCACATAGTCGCCGTTTCTCATGTGGTGGTGGAAGGAAATGGTCATTCCATCCCTGAGTTCGCATTTTTCAATCGCTTCTTTAATCGATGCCAGTAACTTACTCATCGTCTTCCACCTCTCCAAACATTGCTTTTTCCATCTCGATGACCTGTCTTGCGCGCTCTACGATCGGTGCGTCGATCATCTTGCCGCGCAGAGAAACAACGCCCTTGCCCTGTTCCTTTGCGATGCGGATGGTTTCCATGACCTCATGCGCATAGTCGATCTCTGCCTGTGTTGGGCTGAAGACCTCGTTGATGCCTTCGACGTGTCTTGGAGAGATGGATGCTTTACCGGAGAAGCCCAGGCTCTTTGCAAAGCTGGCGTCGGCATACAGTCCTTCGATGTCATCCACGTCGGTGAATGGGGTGTCGTATACGTCGATGCCGCAGGCGCGGGCAGCGCATACCAGACGGGTGCGGGCATAGAAGATTTCGTTGCCCTCTTTGGTTCTCTTGCAGCGCAGGTCCGCAGTCAGGTCCTCGCCGCCCAGGAACATGGCAGCTACTCTTTCGTCTGCACTGGCAATCTGGAAGGCATTCTCCACACCCATTGCGGTTTCAATCAGAGGGATCAGCTTAACGGTGTTCTTTTCAAATCCGCATTTTTCCTCCAGCTTGGCGATGTACTCGGAAACGGTTTTTACATCCTGTGCGCCGCTGACCTTTGGAGGCATAATCATATTGGGTTTGAGCGGGATGATTTCATCCAGGTCCTTCATCCAGTAATCGGTTTCTACCGGATTGATACGGATGATGATTTCACAACCTTTGTAATGCAGCGATTTGAGCGCGTTGCGCACCAGAATCCTTGCGGAATCCTTTTCTGCCGGAGATACTGCGTCCTCCAGGTCCAGGATAATGCTGTCAGCGCCCAGAACGTCGCCGTTCATCAGCAGGTTCGGGGTGTTTCCTGGAATAAACAACATCGATCTTCTCATCAGTTTTCCCCTCCTGCTCTCTTGATTGCGGTTTCAACGCGCGCTTTGATGACGCAGTCGATGGCTCCCTTGTCGTTGACCGAGATTTTGCCGGACTCTACGCCCAGCTCCCGGGTCACTTCGCGGACACTCTGCTCGATCTGCTGAGCAAACTGGTTATAAACAACCGATTCAATCTCAATTTCCAACCGTTCGCAGGGTTCTACCTTTACATAGACATCGCTGGATTCCAGTGTGCCTGCAACGGCGCTTGTTTTGATATTCATGGTTTTCTTCCCCTCTCTGTTGCTTAAAGGAAAATCTAAGGTACATCTAAAGCGGATTCGCCCTATTCCTCGATGCCTTTGCGGCATGGCATACCCAAATCAAAGGGATGTTTCTCTTTGACAAATTTGGTCACATAGTCCGCCCGGTCGGTCAATGCGCTGATGTCCATTCCGTACTGATGTCCGGTGATGACCAGCTCGGTGCCCTCGGGACGTTTATCCATCATTTCCAGCAGCTGTTCCTTTTGAATGGTGCCCAGATTGTAGGCGTCAATCACTTCATCCAGCACCACCAGGTCATAGTTGCCGGTAAAATATTTTTCTCTGACTTCGTCAAACTTCTTCTGGAATTTTTCCTTATAAAATTCCTGCTGCTCGGGAGTCAGATTGAACATGAAGGGGATTGGTCCTTCATTTTCAATATAATCCACACCCGGCAGCGAACGGATGATGCTGACCTCTCCGCTGTTCGGTTCCTTCAAAAACTGGTATACCAGCACCTTGAAGCCATGTCCTACACAACGAACGATCTGTCCCATGGCAGCGGTGGTTTTTCCCTTGCCGTCCCCATAGTAAAGCTGTGTACAACCTTTCTGCATCTGTATGTCCTCCCTTCCAAGTGCGCGGTCCTTCCCGAAAAGAAAAGCTGCACCTTGCCTGTGCAGCCTTTCGGGTAAACGGACAGGCGCAACGGATACCCTTTAGTAAATCCGCTCGATCTTATCAATGTCCGAGCCGATCTTCGGAGCTTCCTTCTGCCCAACCAGACCGACGATGAGGTAGCATTTGCGCACCGGGTCATACGGAATATCCTTAATCAGGGTAAAGCCTTCGATCTCTCCAGCGCTGCGAACATGGTTGCGCGGCGCAGTGCATCGGTAGATAACATCTCCAATGCTGATGTGCTCCTCATCATGGAACGAAATCGGAACATCCTGTTCGATGACCGCCCGCACCTTTTTTTCAATCGTATCCAACGAAACGATTGGTTTATCTTTAAAGCACAGGACAAAGCCGTGCTTTACTTCTGCGTGTTCATAATCCTCTGGATGACCGTGCGACAGAAAATATCCGGTGATATCCTCTGCCGAATGAATCATCTTTCTGTATCGGATGGATTTAAAAACAATGTTGGCAATATCCTGCGGGATGGGACCAAACAGGTCCGGGCGGGTCACAATGACCTCCTCCCCCACGCCGATCATCACATCTGCGTTGACCGGCAGGTCACTGCCTTCCCGTTTTAAAAACGGATAAATCAAATCAAAGTGCTCTACCACCACCCGCTTGCCTTTTTCGATAGCTGCCATGATGGCGCGTGCAAGCTCGGGACACTGAGTAAAGCCCTGCTCAAAGCGGATATCCAGATGGTAGGTGTGCGGGGTGGCAAACAGAGAAAAGCCTCTCTTGCTGATTCCCATGCCCAGCGGATCATCCAGCATCTCCAGAATCGGCAGCGGACGAACGTTGACCCCCTCGTCGTCATTAGTCAACTCCAGTCCGGGGAACATCCCCTTGACCAGCATACTTTTACCGGAACCTGCATCGCCGATGATCCCGATCAGCTTATCCATCGGGCGCAGATACTGCTGTGCAATCTGCATTCCCAGTTCCGCCATTCGCTCGTTTCCTCTTGGTGCAAAATAGATGCTGTACAGATGACTGATATACGACATACAACGCCTCCCTTCCTGCATTGCGCAGATATACCGATAGGGATTCCTTTGCAGAATCCCTATCGGCTTTGCTTATTTTGCCGGACCGTCAAAAACGGTTAGCATTTTTTTGCGTTTCTCAGAGCGATTACTCTGTTCATTTCGTTGTAAACGATCATGAAGCCTTCGTCAACGCCCATACCTGGTTTTGCAAGGATCTGGTCTGGCTGGGTAGCCATTGCGCAGTCTACACATACCTGGCAGGAACGGTCGGTCTCGTTGCAGGTACCGCCCTGGTATGCACCGAAGCCATGCTCTTTGCAGTACAGAACTGCTTCGATGGTGTTGTTGATACCACCCAGGTCAGGAGTTTTGATCTGAGCCATGTGACCTGCTTTGTTGTCGCAGAAGTAGATAACGTCTTCCAGGGTGTTGCACCACTCGTCAGCTACCAACTCAACATTGATGCCGCGGCGATCCAGCTCTTCTCTCAGACCTTTCATGCACAGCATCTGTTTTTCTCTTTCGCCAGCGTCCATTGGACCTTCGATGCGCAGGTGGAATGGTTTTGCAGCCTCTTCCAGCTCTGCCAGGTAATCAGCCATAACGGTGTAGTTGTCATCGCCGAATGCCTGACCGATGGTTCCGTATACGTCGATATGGAAAACAGGGCAGTAGGACTCATCTGTGCGCAGCTGCAGGATGCGGTCACGCAGCCAGCAAACGTACTCTTTGAGCTTGGAGCCGTCGCGACCCAGTTTGGTCTCTACGTTGTTGATCAGAGCGTGTGGCAGGATAGCAGCGCCTTTGAGGATCATCTTGTCTGCGTTTTCGTAACGGTTGTCGCCGGACTGGGTGAAGATTGGAATTGGCTTTTCGGATACGGTGGTGCCGTACTCGTCAGCAACAACTTCGCTCATCAGACGTTTGCTGGATTTTGCTACTGCATCCAGGATTGCCTGGGAAACACCGTAACGAATAGCGGTATGCAGTCTCTTGCCGTCAACTTCGATTGCTTCCATCATCTTGGTCAGTTCTCTGAAGCTGTCTGCTTCTTTGCCTACCAGAGCAGGTTTGATGTATTTATCGATAACCGGGATGAAGTCCTCAGCCAGGAACAGCGGGTCACGGCCGCCTGCACCGGAATACTGAACAGCTGCACAGTCGCCCCATGCGATCTGTCCGTCTTCCAGAACCAGCATAACCGAGATGGACTCGCCTGCCTGACGGATGGATTTAAAACCGGAGGTTACAGGCTGACCGATGTAAGCCGCACCGTCGGATTTTGCACCGCTTTTGATTGCTTTCTGGTCGTCAAAGAAGAAACCTGTACGGCCTGGAGCGCATACTACGTTTACGATTTTCATTTTAAAAATCTCCCTTCTTGATTAAAACAAAAGCCGCCGGGCAGCGGGGCTTTTTTCCGCCGCCCGCTTTGGCTTTTAAGATGCAGTAAAATTAAAAATTAATATCTTGGTCTGCCTACCAGACGACCCTTGCTGATTGCATATACGTCGTCGATAACCATCTGGAAGGAAACCTCGCGGTTTTCTGCCTTGCCGCGTTCTGCCAGTTTTTCTTTGTGGAACTTCTTGAGGTCGTCGGTGAATGGCAGGTTGCCGACTTCCAGGATTCTGACAGCACCGGTGTTGTCACGGGCTGGCAGCATGATGCCTGCGTTGCATTTTGCCGGACCGAACGGGATGTCGATGACACCTGCGTTGATACCGGCGATTGCGCCCAGGATGATGTCGCCATGACCCAGAGCGATACATTTATCCACGATGCAGCGGGTCTCTGCTTTGATGATTTCTTTTTCATGCTCCATACGGGAACCGATGGTAACCTGGTCAACCAGCATATTGGTCAACTGTTTGGTGCAGCGCAGACCCTGTGCGTTTGCTTCCTTGGTTGGTACGCCGGCAGCCTCGTGTGGGGTCTTTACGATAACCTTGGTTGCCTTGGACAGTGCTGCACAGGCAGCACCCCAGGAGATAACGCCGAATGCTTTTGCTTCGTCAGCCGGGAAACCGCCCATCCACTGATGGAATACGGTGGTAACGTTGACATCGTTGTAGCCGAATTTGTGCAGGTACTCTTCGGTCAGCTCTTCCAGGGTGCGGATTGCTGCAACGTCCTGGATCTGGTTGCCCAGCTGACCGTAACCAACGGTGATGTTCTTAACGCCCTGCTCTGCTGCTGCCAAAGCTTCGATGATAGCAACCGAGTGGGAGATACATGGTGGAACCAGGGTGCCGGTCAAAGGACCGTATGGCTCACGGTTGATCTGTACGCCGGCTTCTTCATAGATACCGGTCAGACGGTCAACGTACTGCCAATCCTTCATGGTCTGCTCGATCGGAATGTTCTTTGCATATGGAATGTTGTAGGAGATACCGCCGCCTTCGTAGGAGGTAAAGCCGCCTGCGTAGGTGATTTCGGTCAGCAGTCTTGCATCCGGTGTACCGTGTCTGACCTGAAGAGGGGTATCCAGCGCTTCTACAACCTGACGGCAGCCCTTTACACCATGGTTAACTGCCGGGAAGCCGTTGAGGTATGGATGGAATTTGCCGCTTGCCATGCTCTCTTTTTCACGTCTGATACCCTCAGCACAGTTTTCATACTGGTTCTGGCGGGTATAGGAGTCGATGGTGCTTGGCAGCAGGTCTGCTCCGCCTTCGTCCTGAAGGTGTTTGAGCAGCTCGATATGGTTTTCAATCAGACCAACACCAGCTCTTGGCTGTACCAGGGTAACGCCATCTTTTTTTGCTTTGTTGAGCTTGTTGGAGAAGATTTTGTGTTCCGGCAGGGATTTGTGGTAAGCGATGGCCTCGTCGAGGTCTACTTCCTTACCGGTTTCCCAGGTAGCGAGGATCTCTTTACGAACTTTATAAAATTCGTCGTCGGACCATTTTTTATTTTTGATATCAATGGTTTCCATCTTTTACTAACTCCTTTTTCATGATTCTCAATGCCGTCTGTGGATATTCGGTACTGAGGATGCCCATGGCCGCCAGAATATACTTGCGGTCCACCAGCACCTGCGCCTCCTTCGGTTTTAAGGAGAACGCATCGAGTGGATTAAATAATGCATGGGAAGCAATCTGCGCGGTGCGTTTGGTGTGAATCAGCGCACCTCCGGTGACGATGACCGTCTTGACGGCAGTTAAATCCTTGCCTATCTGCATATAGCTGATACCCATTGGGGAATAATACTGCTCCAGATGTCCTGCATGGCGGGTAACCGCTACCTCGATGGCAAGGGAAGCCAGCGCATAATCCAGCGCCTCCAGCTCATCGTCGTCATCCTTCGGTACCACATCGGTATGAACCGAAAGGTAGTCAATCAGCTCTTTGCAGCGCTGTTCACTCAAGCCGGACAGCTCCGATACACGGGCGATGTCGGTAGCATCCACAATGCCGTGGATGCTGTAACGCATACCGATGTCGCCTTCTACCGTTCTCTTTGCATACTCTTCCCGCAGACCCTTGAGGGCTGTCATGCCGGTGGTCGGCAGACCGAAGGACATCGAATAAATATCGGTGGTCGCTCCGCCCAAATCCACTCCAACCAGATCTCCGATGCCGTCTTCTCCCTCACATCCCTTTGCCAGCAGCTTCATCGCTGTCAGCATAGCAGAAGGGGTCGGCATCAGAATACCCTGTACCAGCTGCTGTGCGCGGCTGAGTCCCTTTGCCTTGACAATCTGCTCCAGGAAGATTTCGCGAATCTTCTTCTGGACCGGCTCTACATTCGGGATGTCCAGTCGCGGCATAACGTTTTCGCAGACATAGGTCTGTTTTTCCTTCAGGATTTCCTGACACTGGTCGGCGCAGTTGCGGTTGCCGGCGATGATGATTGGGAAAGGATTTTTCGCTTTAGCAAGCATCCGTGCGTTAAAGACGATATTTTCCTTGTTGCCTCCATCGGTGCCGCCGGTCAACAGACAGATGTCAGGATTGATGCGGTCGATTTCCTCCAAATCCCCTTCTGTCAGCTCATAGGAGTAGGTTTTGATAACCTTTGCTCCCGCGCCCAGCGATGCCTGTCTTGCCGCTTTTGCGGTCAGCTCGGGAACCAGACCGATGGCAACCATCCGCAAGCCGCCGGCAGCAGAGGAGCAGGCGTACTGTTCCTCAAACTGGATGTCCCCGATTTTTTCCTTTAAAATTGCAAGTGCGTTGTTCAAGCCGTTGATAATGTCCGTTTCGATGGTGGTATAGCTCTGTGCCGTACCCAAAATTTTCTCTTCATCCACATCGACTGCGGTAATCTTGGTATAGGTGCTTCCAAAATCAATCAGCAAAACAGCCTTCATTGCCTTCACCCTCTTTATCTAGACTCAAATCGTTATTCGCTTTTGAGGGTTTTTTATGCGATGCCCAGGTCCTCTTTCAGACAAGCGATGGTTACCTGTGGGTCGGTGCCTGGACCAAATGCTCTGTCAAAGCCCATTGCTTTATAACGTCTTTCGATTTCTTCTACCGGAACTTTACCTACAACCAGATTGCCGCCTGCATACAGCAGAATTCCTTTTAAGCCTGCCTCGTCGCATTTTTCTCTCATACCGGTGCAGTCGATCTCGCCCTGTCCATACAGAGAAGAAACACAGATGGCATCTGCGCCTACCTCGACAGCTGCTTTGATAAACTCATCCTGTGGTACCAGTACGCCCAGGTTGGTAACGTCAAAGCCTGCGTCCAGAAATGCACGGTTGAGGATGGCGTTTCCGACTGCATGAACGTCCGCACCGATAACGCCGATAACCAGTTTTTTCTTTTCCATTATTGTTTGCACCTCTTGTCAATATTTTCGGTCACTGCCCGCTGTTAGCGCAGCGATTCAAGATACTCTTTTGGACCTTTTTCGTACAGGTTGTTGCCTTCGCTGTCGATGATGACAAATGCCGGCAGGTCTTCAACCTCCAGACGTCTGAGTGCCTCTGCACCCAGGTCCTCGTATGCGATAACCTCAGCCTTTTTGATGCAGCGGGACAGCAGAGCGCCTGCGCCGCCGATTGCTCCAAAGTAAACTGCGCCATGTTTCTTCATCGCTTCAATTACCTCAGGGCTTCTCTTACCTTTGCCGATCATGCCGCGCTGACCCAGCTCGATCATGGTTGGGGAATAAGCGTCCATACGGTAGCTGGTGGTAGGACCTGCGGAACCAATCACCTGGTCGCCCTTTGCCGGAGCCGGACCTACATAATAGATAACGGCATCCTTTGGATCAAACGGCAGCTCCTTGCCCTGTGCTACCAGTTCGCAAAGACGTTTGTGAGCAGCGTCCCTTGCTGTGTAAATAACTCCCGAAATCAGTACACTATCTCCACATTTTAAGTCTTTTACCTGCTCCAAGGTAAGTGGAGTTGTTATTCTCTTTTCCATAACCTTCTCCTCTTATAACTCAACAGTTTTATGACGGGTAACATGGCAGTTGATGTTGACTGCGATTGGCAGACCTGCAATGTGGGTCGGCATCTTTTCGATGTTGACTGCCAGAGCGGTGGTCTTGCCGCCTACGCCCTGTGGACCGATGCCCAGAGCATTGATCTTCTCCAGCATCTCTTCTTCCAGCTGTGCATAGAACGGATCTGCATTGCGGACGTTGGTGTTTCTCATCAGCGCTTTCTTTGCCAGCAAAGCTGCCTTATCAAAGGTGCCGCCGATACCTACGCCGACTACGATTGGCGGACATGGGTTCGGTCCTGCATCCTCAACGACCTTCATGATAAATGCCTTGACGCCTTCCAACCCGTCAGAAGGTTTGAGCATTTTGATCTGGCTCATGTTCTCACTGCCAAATCCTTTTGGAGCAACGGTCAGCTTAAAGCCGTCTCCAGGAACGATATCATAGTAGATCATAGCAGGAGTGTTGTCGGTGGTGTTGACCCTGTCCAGTGGGTCACGGACGACCGATTTACGCAGGCAGCCTTCTGTGTATCCCTGACGTACACCTTCGTTGACTGCTTCCTCCAGGTTGCCGTCGATGTGAACGTCCTGACCGATCTCCATGAATACACACGCCACGCCGGTATCCTGGCAAACCGGAACATAAGCCTTTTCTGCAATCAGGTAGTTTTCATGAATGATGCCCAGGATGTTCTTTGCCAGATCCCATGGCTCAGCCTGTTCACATGCGTTGATCTTCTCCTTGATATCCTCAGGAAGATAGGAGTTTGCTTCCATGCAAAGACGTTTTACTTGTGCGGTAATGTCTTTGGCACTAATCTCTCTCATCGTGTTTTCCCTCCCGTTTGGTCTTTCAGTATTTACCGAAAAATGCAGCCCGTGTCACCACCGGCTGTTTTTTTATTGATAAGCGCTTGCCAGCGCTGATATCCGACTGTTTTTTTGGGGCAGACAGAAGATGCCCCGCTCTAATTTATCACCATTGTCCCATCTTTGCAAGTTTTCTTTCAAAAAAGTTGATTTTGATTTTTTTCGTGCAATGTACAGAAGCGACAAAAAAAACTTCTCATTTTAATAACGATGACTAAAGTACGGCTGAACCTGCGAAAGTTCCTTTCAAAAATAGGGCAAACTGACAATAAAGTTCAATCTTTTTCGTGTGTTTTGATAAAGCCAAAAGGTTGCTATACGCAACCTTTCCCTCTTTAAATAAATATACCACAAATTTGCGCTATTTAAAAGGCTTTTCTAGGACTATTTTCCAAAAAATTATGCGAATTTCCTTTCTATCATTCTTTCATGTGCTTAGAAAATTCATATCTCTGCCACACAATTTTTTCTCTATTCCGTGAACAAAAAGGTGAAAAAAATCCAGATGGAGGTCAGTCCCCCATCTGGATATAACGAAAACCTTCTCCGTGGACCTCATTTGATTCCAGCACCACCATAAAGGAGGCAGGGTCCACCGCCTTCACCGCCTGCTGCACCTGGTACATCTGTTTGTCGCTGCACGCGCACATAACCACCTGTTTATCCTCCTGCTTGTAGCCGCCGGCAGCCTTGAGGATGGTCGTGCCTCGCTTACAGGTCGCATCAATCGTATCGCAGACCAACTTGCCATGCTCGGTGACAATCAGCGTCAGCTTGCCCGCGTTTGCACCGTACATCACCTTGTCGATGACCACCGAGAAGATGAAGCTGACAATCATACCATAGATGATGCCGTCCACATCCCGGAACAAAAATCCGCCTGCCAGCACGATGACCACGTCGGTGATAAATGCCAGCCTGCCCAGCGACAGGTGCGGGCGCACCGCCTTGAGCGCCATGACCACAAAATCCGCACCGCCGGTGGAGGAGTTCTGCATATAAATCAGACCGTATCCCAAACCCATCGTCACGCCGGTACACAGCGCCGCCAGCAGCCGGTCGCCGTCGTATGCCGGCAGCATCGGTCCTATATAATCAATAAAGATGGAGGAAATTATCATACAACGGATTGAGCGTAGGAAAAATCCCTTGCCCAACAGCTTATAGCACAAAAAGGCAAGCGGAATATTCAGTAAAATGATAGTCACACCGATGGGCATTCCCCACAGTCGGTTAAAAATCAGCGCGATGCCCGAAAATCCGGTCAGTGGAAATCCTGCATTGACCGCAAAACTGTCCAACGACACCGCCACCAAAAATCCGCCCAACGTTTCCATAAAGAAGGAGATGAGCCACCCCTTCCAGCGTTCCTTGTCCATTGTTTGTTTCATTTTTCTTTTTCCCTCCTGCATAAAATCATTCCCGTTTTCCCGCTCTGCAAAAAAGAGCATCCGCAGACCGCTCGATATGATCCGCAAATGCTCTTTTCTATTTTAGAATAACATACAATTTTTACAAAGTCAAGCGTTGGATTTTTATTCTATTTTACTAAAAAATATTCGTTTTTCGCCCCTTGTCCACCCCTTCTGTTTTATGATACACTGTGAAAAACACACCCTTATAAACCATATAGAGAGGACAGTTTTATGAAGCACATCCTTTGTTTATGCCTGACCGCCCTCTTGTGCTGCCTGCTGTATACCGGATGTAAGCAGCAACCAGCCAGCTTTGTTCAAAGCGCCCAACTCAGTCAAAACGAGCAGGCGCTGCTCCAGCTGCTGGAGATTGAGCAGCCGCAGCTGTTCGATTTTTCGGTCCAGGGAGCAAAAAGCCTTTCGCTCGAGCTGTTCACCCTGGAAAACGGCAGCTGGAAGCCCGCCGGCTCCTTTTCGGGAAATATCGACCAGCCCTCCTGCACCGGTCGCATCCTCTGCCGGACCGACCCGGACACCCACCAAATCAGCTCACTGGCGGTGGAGAACCTTGGCTCCATCCAGCGCATCCAGCCACAGATGGAGTCGCTGCCTGCTGCCACCGGCTACGGACAAAGCGCCATCTCCGGGCGCACCGACATCACCTTGGAGCAGCCGGTCGCGCTGTGCGTGCTCTACCTCAACTGGCAGCAAAAGGATGCTTACACCCACTATCTGCCCGACTATGCGCTGGAAAATCCGCAGGAAATCGAAAGCGATGCCGCACAGCTGGTCACCCTCACCTTTTCTGCGCAGCCGCTTGCCTGATTTTTGTGTTGCACAAGCTGTCAAATCTGGAAAAAACGGGTCGGATGTGGTATAATGCACTGGGTATCCCCAAACTGTATGTGAGGTGAAAACGATGACAGAAAAACAACGTTCCGATGCCGGTTTGCCCTACTTTCCGGGCGATGAGGAGCTGCGCGCGCTGCGTGCCCGCTGCAAGCAGCTGTGCTATGCCTTCAACACAACCGAACATCAGCAGCGGGAGGAACGAATCAATCTGCTGCGCCAACTGTTGGGCAGCACCAATGGACGCTTTCTGATTGAGCCGAGCTTCTGGTGCGATTACGGCTAAAACATCCATCTTGGCAAAAATTTTTACGCCAACCACAACTGCGTCATCCTCGACTGTGCCAAGGTCACCTTTGGCGACCACGTGATGGTCGGTCCCAACTGCGGCTTTTATACTGCCTGTCATCCCATTGACCCGCAGCAGCGCCGCGAGGGCGTTGAGTTTGCCCGTCCCATCACGGTAGGAAACGATGTCTGGTTTGGCGGCGGCTGTACCGTCCTGCCGGGTGTGACCATCGGGGACGGCTGTGTTATCGGTGCAGGCAGCGTGGTCACCCGCGACATCCCTGCAAACACCGTTGCCGCGGGCAATCCTTGTCGTGTGCTGCGCTCCATCTCGGAAGCGGACCGAATGGACTTGATGCGATGACAATTCCCCTGTTGTCATACGGCACCCATTTTTCATTTTGAGGAGGATATGTTATGAAACACAACACCAAAAAGCTGGTCCTGTCGGGTCTTTTCCTTGCAATCGGACTGGTACTCCCCTTTCTGACCGGTCAAATTCCTGAAATCGGCAATATGATCAGCCCGATGCACTTTCCCGTCCTGTTGTGCGGCTTCATCTGCGGCGCTCCCTACGGCGCGGTCTGCGGCCTGCTGGGCCCCATGCTTTCAAGCGTTCTCACCGGAATGCCGACAGCGGCCCTGATGCCTGCCATGATGGTCGAGTGCGCGGCCTACGGCTTGACGACCGGCCTGATGCTGCGCCTTGTACGCACGGGGAAGACCTATGCCGACCTCTACCTGTCGCTCGTCGCCGCAATGCTGGTCGGCCGCCTTGTCTCCGGTGTGACAAAGGCTCTCTTTTTCATGGCGGGACAGTATACCATGCAGGCATGGATCGCCGCGACCTTCGTCACGGCGCTGCCGGGCATCGTGCTCCAGCTCGCCGTCGTGCCGAGCATTGTTTACTATCTCATGCGCGCGGGACTGATCCCGCAGCGCTACCCGAGATGAGGAAAGAGCCGCGAGAGGACAGGCGCTTGCCGCCTTTTTCGAGCGCCGCAGACGGAAGACCGGCATCTGCGTGTCAGACGGGCGGCGCTGCCGGGCGGCAAGGCTCTTAACGGAAAATTAGCAAATATAGCGGCTTTCTTAATTTTCTGACGCAAAATCTTGTGCTTTTTTGATTGCGGGACCTGCGCGGCAGACGTATAATACCCTCACTTGCATCTTGGAAATGGGGGTCTTTGCTATGCTTGCGCAGGTCATTGCGATCTGTATTTTTCTCGGGATGTTCCTTCTGATCATCCTCGATCAGTTCGAGCGCCATGTCATTACGCTCGTCAGCGGAGCCTTGGTACTCGTCCTTGTGTTTGGGCTTTGTATGCGCTCACCCGCAACGATATGGGAAGCGCTCAACCTTCGCTCGTTTTTTGAGCTGTCCTTCTGGTACGGGGCGAGCGAGGAGAGCACGGCGGGCATCAACTGGTCCACCATCCTCTTCATCGCGGGCATGATGATCATGGTCGAGGGGCTTGGCAAGGCGGGCTTCTTCCGCTGGCTGTGCCTGTCGCTCGCAAAGCTCGTTCACTACCATGTGGTGCCGCTGCTCATCTGCTTCATGTGCCTTTCGGCGGTGCTTTCGATGTTCATCGACAGCATCACGGTCGTGCTCTTT
>ERZ779892.2474-NODE-2474-length-14308-cov-2.598400_pt1 | contig 14308 bp, 6 predicted proteins | sample MGYA00511552_ERZ779892 | MGnify/ENA primary metagenome ERZ779892 (study PRJEB29588, sample SAMEA2154561) | human gut metagenome | biome: human gut; feature: human-associated habitat; material: faeces | place: Denmark | collected 2008/2010 ... | reverse complement strand
CGAAAATTACAGGAGTCAGCTGGAAGGCTACTTGTCAATTATCGGAGGAAGAATTGCCGGAGAAATTCCAGAACTTGCAGAATACCAAATTGTCCTAGAAAAGGATTACAACTATGCGGAAATCCAAAATCTGGTAGGAGATGCAGGTGACGAGAATACACCTTGGTCCTACTATTCTTACAAAGATTATAAAGAGTATTTAAATGGGGACAAAACTAATGAAGCGATGTTCTCTCGTTATAAGAACCGCAAAAAAGAAATACAAGGGCGACTTGAGAGCGGAAATGTCGATGCAAAATATGATATTTTGGGAGCAATTTCTGACGAAAGTGTCCGTAATCGAATTATAATGGTGGGCGCTGCGCAAAATTCGGGAACACACAATGAAGGAGGTTTTTTCGGAATTGGAGGAACAAAAGTACACGATGGTTATACAGTAGCTCCATTTAGTCAATGTGGGGAGATTGTAGATTAAATATAGCAATATACGCTGAAATACACTTTGAAGGTTCAGATATGAACAAAACAGAATTTGTTGCTGCGGTTGCAGAGACTGCCGGCGCAAGTAAGAAAGACGCAGAAAACATTATTAACGCAACCCTCGCACAGATTGAAAAAGTACTTGTTGCGGGTGGCAAGGTACAGTTTGTCGGTTTCGGCACTTTTGAAACCCGTGAGCGTGGAGAGAGAACCGCTAAGAATCCTCAGACAGGTGCGGAAATCACTATCCCGGCATCTAAGGCTCCGGCATTTAAAGCAGGCAAGGCTCTCAAGGATGCCGTCAATAAGTAAACAGAATTATAAAGCAAAAGGCACAGCTATCATTTCGATGGCTGTGCCTTTTTGAATATCTATCTTTTATTGCACATTACCGAGGCGTAGAACATACCGTCCTTTACTTCAAAGCGGCAGACACCGCCGTACTGCTCGGCAATGCTTTTTACCGACTGTGTGCCGAGTCCGCGTCCCTTGTGCTTGGTCGAGAGAAATTCATTATCTGTTGTGCGCCGGAGCGTTCCGGTAAAGGCGTTATCGACCGTGACGCAAAGCGTGCTGCCTTTGAGCATTGCCCGAATATCGATTTTCCTGTCATCGCCCGACTCCTCTTTGCAGGCGTCTATGGCATTCTCAATCAGGTTGCCGAACAGGACGGAAATATCGGTATCCGAAACGAAAATATCGCCGGGGATATCGGCTTGGACAATGTAGTCTATATCATTATCTTTCGCCTGCTGCGCGAAATAAAGCAGCACGGCATTGGCGGCGGCATTCTCGCAGAAACGAATGAGCGAATCGTCCGGCAGACTGGCGCTGTAGCGATCGAGATATCTGCGCAGCGCCTCAAGCTCACCGTGGTTTACGTATTCCTGCATGAGCGCGATATGATGGCGCACATCGTGTTTGGCACGGCGGGCCTCGGTGATTTTTTCCTGTAGATTCTCATACTGCACCGCCTGCATAGAGAGCTGATGATTTTTCTCTTTCAGCTCCAGCGTTTTGTTCTGCTCCAAAATTAAGCGGGTCACGACATAGTAGATCAGGATCGCTCCCACATTGATGATAAATAAAAACAGAGTGTTCTTCGGACGCCGCGCAATTTCCAGCGCCGAACGGGAGACAACGCTGTATATTGCAAAATACCATACAATATAAAATGTTGCGGGGATCAGCCACAAATACCGCCACTCAAAGCCGGACGGTTCTTTTTCTACTGCCGGAGTGAATACAGACTTCATATAAAGAAAGATCGGCACAGAGAGAATGATCTCCACGGCAAAGAGCATCAGCGAAAACGACCATCGGTAGCTCTGCACAGCCAATGCCGGAAACAAAATTCCCTCAAGGCACTTTGCGGAGATTACGGCGAAGTTGGCAAGATTAGAGAGCATCAGCAGCGTGAAAAGCGTTTTGCCGAAATGCTTCTTCACGGCAAGAAAATAGAAAGCGGCATACAGCGCCGTGCTGAGCGCACTGGCGATTGCGGCATGATTCCCGGGAACAAAGCTGACCCATGCGCCGAGCATCACCTGAATGACAGACAGCAATCCGATCAGAATTCCGGTAACGCCTCTTGAAAATCGCAGACTGTGCCGGAACGGATAGAGCGCCAAGGCAAGAAATGGCAGAAAGTTCAGCAGCGAATATACAATGATCTCAATGAACCGATAAACAGGCGGCATCACCGTTTGCCTCCTTTACGCAGCTGCTCAAACAGGAAAGATGAATAGGCATCCGTCACCTCTTTTGCCTTGCGGCGGCTGATGGGAATAAGGCTGCCGTTGCTCATGGTAAAGGTGTCTGCGTTCTGTGCGTCGACCTCGTGAAAGTTGATGATCAGCCCTTTCGACGGGATAAAGAAATACGGATAGCCGCAAAGCAGCGCTTCGATCTCCGAAAGGTTTGCCCGCAGGATGATATCCTTCCCGTATTTGCAGTGCAGCGTCGTATAATGTGCGGCGTAGTCTGCATAAATGATATCGCGCAGTACGACGCTTTTGCCGTCAGGCAGTTGTATTGTTCGTTCCTTTTCGACCTGGGCAAGATCGATGCGGTCAAGCATTGCTTTGACACGCTCCCGGTCAAACGGCTTGTGCAGATAGTAGCAGGCATTTACCTCGTAGCTCTCGCTGGCAAACTCATTGCTTGTGGTGCCGAATGCGATACGGACATCGCTGTCCGTTTTGCGTATTTCCCTTGCCACATCCATGCCGGTGAGCTTGTCCATGAAAATATCCAGCACGATCAGCTCAAAAGCGTCAGGCTGCCAAGCTCGCAGAAAATCCTCTCCGCTTTTGAAATATGTAAGCTCGGCAGACGAACCGAGCAGTTCACCGAAATATGTTTGCAGACATTCATACATCCGTATGTCATCGTCAACGATTGCGATCCTCAAAACCAAAACTCCTCTTTATGCTATACGGTCGGGTACTACTAAACTGCATTCATTATACCACATGATTGTGAAAAAACAAAGCGTCAATCCCTAAATGATTACCGCTTGAGTCCTTTTTTGACCGCTTGCGCCAAACCGATTGCGGAAATTCCCGACATCAGTTATGATATCTATGTATAAGTATGCCTGTGAAGGAGGTGCCATATGAGGTTGATTCTATACGGAACTGAAACGGACAGAGATGAGTTTATGTGCTCTGTTACTGCTTTGCCAGACCTGCGTTACCGTAAAATGCAGGTAACAGACTATCCGGATTATGACAGCTTTATCACAGGACTCGGAGAAAGCCCGCCGGACTGCATCGTGATAGCGATGGACGGCGCAGACGGCATGGAGGGCGTGATCGCCGCCAAAAGCGTCTGCAAAAACGTCCCGGTGCTGTGGTTTTCGAATGATAACGGATTCGGCGCGCAGTCCTACAGGCTCGGCTGTGCGTATTTTCATAAAAAGCCTGTTTCCCCGCAGATCCTCTCTGCGGCGATTGCAAGATGCGTGTAAAGGAGTAACGAGATGAACACAAACATGACACTTGAAAAGCGGATACTTTCCGTGCTGCTGACGGTCATCATGGTATTTTCCATGGTGCCGCTGTCGGTATTTGCTGCGGACAGCAATCAGGCGTCTGTTACCGTAAACGAAACGGTGACAGAGTATGCCACCATTCAGGAGGCATTTGACGCAGCGAAGAAGCTTACCGACCCCTGCACGGTCAAGGTGCTGCAAAGCTTTAAGGGCAGCATGGTCCTTGGGGTAACCTTTACCGCCGAGGATAACTGCGATATTACGCTTGATGTAAACGGCTTTGATATGTATAACCGCAACACCAGAGATCAGGCGTCGGCAAGCATGTTTACCTTTGAAAAGGGCACAAACGCCCACCTGACTGTGGTAAATAACTCCGAAAACAGGGAAACCCTCGGCGGTATTTTCTACTAACGGTACCGATATCTCCAACAGCGTGTTTTATATGGAGGGTGGAACGCTCACCATCGAGGATGTCGGCGGCGACGGTATCAAGAACAAAACATCTAACTACGACAAGATCTCGGGCAGTATCGTGTATCTTGACGGCGGAGATGTTATTATAAACGGCAGCAAGTTCGGAGAGGAAAACAACATTGTGCCCCTTTATGTAAAGAGCGGCAATCTGACCGTTAACGGCGGCAAGTTTATCTCCCAGCAGGGCAATGCTCTGTGGATCGCCGAGGGCTTCGACGGCAATGTCAGCCTGTCGGGCGGCAGGTTTTCCAGCACCTTTACAAGCTCTAAGATGGATGAAAAGGGGAACTTCGTTCAGGTTTACAGCATTCCCAGCATTCTGCGTGAGGACGGCGGCAAGGTAGACGATCTGCTTGCAAAGGGCTATGTATATCAAAAGAACGCCGACGATGAAAAGAACTCCGAGTCGGCACTTTACCGTGAGATTTCGGTTGTGCCGGAACCCGGCGTGAAATACATTGCGGCGGACGGCACCGAGCAGAGCTGCACGGAGTACACCGAGCTTACCGAGTCTACCGATGGATCTGCAGGGTTAACGGGCTGGTACGTGGTCAAGGGAACCGTCAATAAGGAAGGCCTTATCGGTATTGCCGGAGGCAAAACCTTGAACCTGATCCTTTGTGAAGGAGCAACACTCAACCTGCAAAAAACCTTGTATTTGATGGGTGGCGCAACGCTTAATATTTACGGGCAAAACGGCGGTACCGGTACACTGATTGTCAAAGGAACAGCCGGTGTTTGTCAACCCGGCATCGGTATTATGCATAATACTGCCGGCGGCAGCGCCAGCGTAAATATTTACGGCGGTACCGTCACCGCACAAACGGATAACGGCGCGCAGCCTATCGGTACAAACCCTGAACTTATGCCCTACGGCAAGGTTACTGTTACCATTGCTAAAGGCCTGAAATGTGTTAAGACCGACGACCAAAATACGGCGTATGCCTACGATAATACCGACGGTACGTCGATAACCATTACCAAATGCACCGAGCATAAATGGTCATACACAAACATAACAAACGATACCCACGACCGGACCTGCGACCTTTGCGGTACAGCAGAAACCGGTGTTGCACATACAGCGGCAAGATATCAATACATCCGTGCAGACATACACCGCCTGATTTGCGCTTGCGGGAAAGGATACAGCACGGAATATCACACTTATACCTATGCCCCCAACAGCGACGGCTTGACCCACACGGCAACATGTAAATGCGAATATTCGGTAGACGATATTGCACATACCTATAAAGGCGAAGACGAAATTTGCATCTGCGGTGCGGTTCATTCGGCAACATACGACGGAAAGAAATATGCATCACTGCAAAGCGCCATTGACGCCGCCGCACCTGTCGGCGGTACGGTAACCCTTGCGCGGCAGGTAAATGAAAATGTTGTCAGCACCGATGGTACGGTCACAATTGACCTTGGCGGTAAAAGATGGATCGGCAATATTGATAATGAGAAGAAATATATTCCTCTGACCGTAAACGGCGGCAGCGTCACCTTGAAAAACGGTGAGCTTTACCAGTGGTGGTCCAGCTCCAGCGCCCGAACCGGCATTGAGATAAACGGCGGAAGTGTGACGGTAGAGGAAAATGTCCGTGTTAAGGGCGGACAGTATGACAGTGATGTCCCATGTCCTTCTATCTCGCTTAACGGCGGCTCACTTATTCTCAAAGAGGGCGCAGCCCTGCTGAGCGGCTTGCAGGTGCCGGATGGTAAGGTACTTGCTGACTATCTGCCCGAGGGAACGGCTTTTGTAAAATGCAGTTATGATTATAAAAGTAACACCGTGACCGTTTCCGACCCGCAGGAGTTTGTTTCCGATGTGTATTCGACAAACCGGAGCACCGAGGGAATGATGATCGTTTCCCATACCCACGATTTTGGTGGCGGCACGGCCTGCCCCTGCGGCTTCAACTGTGACCACAGCGTGGTGGACAGTGCTACGGGTAAGTGTGAAAACTGCGGCACGCAGATCTATGTTGCCTCCCTTGTCAAAGCGGACGGTACAGTAACAAATTACGAAGCCTTTGCCGATGCATGGGATGCGGCAGTCGATAACGAAGGTTCAACGCTGAAACTGCTCTGTGATATCACTCTTGACAAGGCGGAAGACGGTATCATTGCGCAGTCCGGCAAATTTACCCTTGATCTCAACAGCAAAACCGTCAGCGGTGAAATTACAAATCAGTTGCTTACCGTAAGCGGTACGGCGGATATCACTATCCGAAACGGAAAACTGATCAATACCTTCAACATAGACCGTTCGGTTATAAACTTGACATGTGCCAACGCTTTGGCAATTGACGGCGGAACTGTAACCTTGGACGTGGTAGAACTAACTGCCGGTCATGGATTTGAAGGCGCCCGTTCCTATGCGGCTTATATTTTCAGCGGAAGTCTTACGGTGGTAAACGGAACCTTTACAGGGCTATTCGGCGTGGCTGATGTGTGGGGAGCGCATCCTTCGGTAAAAATCACATCGGCAACGCTGCATGACGGAATTTACTATGATCGTACAGGTATCACCGCCATTGATTATGCAGGGCTGAAAGCGTTTTTTGCCGACGGAAGTATGCTTTTTGATAAGGACGGAAAGTATATTGATGTCGAAGATGAAGCATATTGGCGGATTGACGGAGAGGGAGAAAACACGTATGTCTCCTTTGGCTACAGTGAAGAATGCGTTATCAAGCCGCACACCCACGATACATATGTTGACGGCAAGTGCGCAGAGTGCGATTACGCCTGCCCTCATGACAGCGGAAAAAACGACCGCGAGGCAAGCTATTTCGAAAAGGCGATCTGCTCTGTCTGCCACGCTGAGTACGGCAATTATGCAAAGGACACTAATAAGCCTACAGGTAGAATTGAAATTAAAGAGCGCACATGGTGGGAAAGCTTTATCCATGCGATAACCTTCGGTTTGTTTTATAAGGAAAAGGTTACGGTGGAAATCACTGCCAGTGACGACAGCTACAGTCAGGCAGGATATGATGAAACAAAGCATGCGGTAAAGATTGAATACCTTATCAGCAATACCGAGCTGAGTTTGGAGACAGTTAAGAACTCAGCCTTTACGGAATACAAAGGTGAAATTGACATTTCCGATGACAGCCGTTATGTAGTTTATGCAAGACTTAATGATTTTGCAGGAAATGAAGAATATATTTCTACCGACGGCTTTGTAATAGATACAACGCCGCCTGTAATCGAAGTAGACGCTGACGGTCAAAGTAAAAGATATTCAAACGGTCAGCGGGCGGAAGTCTGCGGCGGCGCACAAATCAAATTTATCGACGATAATTTTGACACAGCATATAGAACGATAGACGGAGAAAAGGATAAGATATGGAGCAGTCCTTTTCTTGTGGCTGCTTCGGATACCGATCGCACCGAACGGTGGATCACATTTGAGGTGCACGACAAGGCCGGCAATATTTCGACGGTTGAGGTCTATGTGCACAAGGAGCACTCCTTTGACGAGGAGACCGGCGTATGCGCATACTGCGGATATCAGGCTGCCGTATTGATCAAATGCAGCAATGATAATAACGAGGAAGAGTTTGTATCAGGCGGCGGCTTGGATGAGACAATGCGTAAAGCTGATGAGAATAGATTCGACCGATTCTACCTGAAGCTTTACGGAAATGTTGAAAAAAAGGCCGGAGTCGGGACGTATGGCAGTACAAGCAAAAAATGGACATTTGATTTGAACGGCTACACAATTTCTAATCCTTCGAGTGTTGACCCTGATTCCGTGGCTGCCCTATTCTATGTCGCGGGCGATATCACGTTCGTAGGCAATGGTGGTATGAATGCGGATGTCATGGTGGACGGAGGTCAGCTGACGATCGACGGCGAATGCTCCTTCCAAAAGCTGGAACATAAGCGCGGCACACTGACGGTCAACGCCGGTTCCTTTGAATCGCTTATCATTTCCAAACTTGATGTGAATTGGTCATACACAAGAGAAACTGCGCTTTGCGGCGGACATTACGGCGAGGTAAAGATCGTCGATATCGAAGGACTTACCTGTGCCGATCTGCTCGCCAGGGGCTACCGCTTTGAAGGTCTGACTCTTGAGCAGGCAAAGGTAACGGAGCTGAAAGATGCCACCATCGTTGCCTGCGATCATGCAGATATCGGTAGTGACGGCATCTGCCCCGACTGCGGAATGGAGTTTTTCCTCTCTGTTGAAGCAAGCGGAACAACAAAATTGTTTGAAACATTTGAAAGCGCTATCCGCTATGCCGAGCAGAACGACGGCAGCACGGTAAAGCTCCTGCAGGATATTACGCTGTGTAGGGAGAATGTCGGCTCACTGATTTCTAACTACTATATTTACCTTAAAACCGGTACCTACACGCTCGATCTTGCAGGGAAAGCGCTGACCATAGGAGACGGAGCGGAATCACTACAGGGACTCTCGGTGACCGGCGGCTGTAACCTGACCGTTACCGATACGGTCGGCGATGGAAAAATCAAGAGCAGCAGATGGGGCGAGATTTTTGAAGTTCGTTCCGGCAGTCACCTGACGATTGAGCGCGGCGACTATACCGACCTTTCAAAGGTTTCGGCTGATGGTCCCGACAGCCTGACGATCAAGGGCGGTAAGTTTAACTGTGTCGCAAGCAAGGAAGGCAGCGATTCCGTATCTCCGCTGACCTACCTCGCCGACGGCTGTGCATTCATGCTGAGCAGCGGCGAGTATGCGAGCGAGAAGGATGTAGAGAGTCAATACATCTCGGGAAGGGGCACAACCTATTGGATCAAAGGCGTCACCGTCGTGTCCGCTCCGCTGATCTTCCATAGCCAGCCTCGCAACAAGGTCTACTATCTCACTACGCCGAATTACGAAAAGTGGGCTTCTTTTGCGGTTGAATACAGCGGCGGTTATCCGCCCAAGGGCGACATCACCGTTACGGGTGAAAAGACAGACGGAACGGTCGTGTATACAAACACGGTCAAGCCTACGAGGATTTTCGTGGATGCCATTAACCTGTGGGAGTTCACTACGGCGGATTCGGGACAGTACCGTATTAAGCTGGAATACAACGGCTATGTGCTCTATTCAAATACTTTTACAATCACTATGGCAGTGTGCGAGCACCCGGGCTATGACGAGTATAACAAGTGCTCCCAGTGTGGCTGCGACCTTGCGGCGGCTATTGTTAAGGACGGCAAAACGACCGGATATGTGACTTTTGCAGAGGCACTGGCTGCGGCGCAGACCGACGAAAATAAGGACTGCACACTGAGGCTGCTTGCCAATGTGAAGGGCACGGTTGATGTTGACACCGGTGATTTCAGCATCGATCTCAACGGCAATATCGTCGGTGGACTTAAGGTGAAAAAGTCCGCGAAGGTGAACGTTTCCGGCGGCACTGTCAGCGGAGGGGTCACTGTAGCCAAGACTGCACAGCTGACTGCATCAAACACCTACTTTACAGGTGCGATCAACTGCGTTGGCAGCGGGGATCTCAGAAACTGCAAGCTCGCCGGTGCTGTTACGGGTAAAAGCAGCTTAAAGCTTAATTCCTGTGAAATACCGGGTAATCTTTCAATCAGCGGCAACGCTGAGGCGGATGAGTGTATCGTCAGCGGAACGGTTACCGTCAACAACGGCGGAAGCCTTAAATCCGCAGGCGGCGCTTACGGCAATATTGTCAATGTGAAGTCGGGCGGAACGCTTGAAATTATCAGCGGCACATTTGACAAAAAGCTCACCGCCGAGGCGGGCAGTAAGCTTATCGTTTCCGGCGGCTCATATGCCGAGGTCGGGGCTAAAAATAATGTTGATTTCACCCTCAGTGGTGGTAAATTCACAAATATCACCGTTAACGGACAGCATCTTATCGACTGTCTTGCAGAGGGTAAGGCTCTTAAGGATATGAATGTCGATGAGGTTATTGACGGCAGAGTCGGTATCGCAGGACCTGTACAGGTCGTAGACCACACTCATACCTGCGTTTGGAAAACCTCCACTCACGAAAAGCTCTGCGGCTGCGGCTATGTGGAGGCTGTCGATACCGAAGCGCCGGTCATTTCCGGTATTGATCCGGAGAATAATCACTACGGCTCGCTGGAGTTCACCGTTACCGATGAAAACGACTTCACCGTGTGGCTGGACGGCGAGAAGATTACGCTCGTCAACGGGAAATATACCATGGAGCCGGACAACGAGACGCATTTGATCACAGCGACCGACGTTGCGGGCAACACGGTCAGCTTCCGCTTCGGGATCTTTAAGACCTATCATGTCACGCTGCCCACCGGCGCAGGCTATACGCTATTTTCTTCAGACGGGCTCACTGTCAGACACGGCAACAGCTTTAGCTTTATCGTGCAGTTCAACAACGGTTATTCCAAGACTGAGGACTTTAAGGTACTTGTGAACGGTAATAAACTTGACGAGTGGGACTCTGATGCAAACAGCGCTTCCTTTGCGATTCGAAATGTAAGCGAAAACCTCGTTATTACCGTTGAGGGCGTTGCGGATATTACCGCACCCGAGGTAGAGGTCAGCATTTGCGGAAACAGCTTCAAGGAATTCCTGAACCGAATCACCTTCGGGCTGTTCTTCAAGCAGACGCAGACGGTGGAAGTGAAGGCTCACGATTTCGGCAGCGGTATCAAAAAGGTCGAATACCTCCTGTCCGAAACCGCATTTGCCGATAAGGACGCCATTACAGGCTCTTGGACTGAGCTTGATCTCAATGATGCATTTAAGGCATATTTCAGCATTGAGCCGAACCAAAAGACGTTCGTCTATGTCCGTGTGACGGATCAGAGCGGCAATATTGCCGTCGTCAACACCGACGGCGTGGTGGTTTACACCGACGCAGAGGCGATCACCGGCGCACAGACCTTTACAAAGAATACCGATTTCGATGTGGTTTACAAGCTGAATCTGAACGGTAACTTCGTTGCTAAGGCTTATAACGGTACAGAGGAAATCGGTGCCGGCTCAGACTATGCCTTACTTGCCAACGGCATGCTTATGCTGAAAAACAGCTATCTTCGCACGTTGGCAGCAGGCGAATATACTATCCGCCTGACAATCAAGCCGATGGGTGAAAATTATGCGGACAACTCCGGCAATGATGCTCCTGCAGATGTTGTTATGAAGCTGACCGTCGAAAAGAAGGCTCCGACGCTCGACCATACGCCGAGCGACGGAAAGATTTATGACGGAAAGCCGATAGGCAAGCCGACCCTCAATACCGATTCCGACGGAGCTCTGACATTTGAATACAAGAGAGCGGATGAGGAAGATACGGCATATACGACCGAAGCACCGAAGAATGTCGGAAAGTATACGATCCGTATCACCACAGCCGAGACGGATACCTTCAAGTCAGCTTCCTCGACAATGGAATTTGAGATTCAGCCGAAAGAGGTTACGATCTCTGATGTCAAGGTTGCTGATAAGACCTATGACGGTACGACGAATGCGACCATTACAAATGCAGGAACACTGTCGGTAAACTATGACGGAGATAACCTCGCAATCGTAATCGGAAAGGCAGCCTACGACAACAAGAATGTCGGTACCGATAAGGCGGTATCCTTTACCGGATTTGAGCTTTCCGGCTCGGCGGCAGGCAACTACAAGCTGATCACACAGCCGGCAGACACAACCGCCGACATTACTGCCAAGGAGATCACGATTAACGGTGCGACCGTGGAAGGCTCCAAGGTTTATGACGGCACGGTCGAAGCAAAGATCACAAATGCAGGAACGCTGTCCGACAACTACGACGGCGAAAACCTCAAGGTGGCAGCCGGTAAAGCTGCCTACGACAATAAGAATGTCGGCAAGGGCAAGGCGGTAATGTTCACCGGCTTTGCGCTTGAAGGTGATGCTGCAGCAAACTACAAGTTGACCGCTCAGCCCGAGGCCGTAACTGCGGATATCACGGCCAAGGAAATCAAGATCGTGGATACGGCAGTCGAAACCTCCAAGATCTATGACGGCAGCACCGATGCCAAGATTACGGAAAAGGGCACATTCGACGGACTGATTGACGGCGACAAGGTTGATATCGTCACCGGTAAGGCGGCGTATGACGACAAGAATGTCGGCAACGGGAAGACGGTCGCATTCTATGAGTTTGCCCTTTCGGGAGACGATGCTGCAAACTATGTGCTGGCGGCTCAGCCTGCAAGCACCACGGCAAGTATTTCTGCCAAGGAGCTGACGATCGCGGACCTCAAGGTCAAGGATAAGCAGTATGACGGCAAAAACACCGCCGAAATCGACGGAACGCCTACGCTTGTGGGCGTGGTCGACGGCGATGTGCTGACGCTCATAAACGGTGTTCCGACCTTTGACAGTGTAAAGATCGGTAAAAACATTGCTATCAGCTTCACCGCATTTACCCTTTCCGGCGACAGCGTGACCGTCGCCAACTACACGCTCACGCAGCCGAGCGGCATTACGGCAAATATCGTCGAGTATGTGGCTGACGGCAACGAGTATAGTGTGAACTCCCATGACTGGATCAACACCGACTTTGTCATCACGGCAAAGGAGAACTACAAGCTCAGCCTGACCGATACGGCAAACGGCGAGTGGGTAGATTCCCTTACCGCATCGGATGAAACCGGTAACGGCAAATTGACCTTCTTCGTGAAGAATACCGAAACCGGCGTCATTTCTGCGGCAGTGACCGAGAACTACAAAATCGACAAGACCGCGCCGACCGGTGAGGTTAAGCTGAACGAACGCACGGCGTTCCAGAAGTTTATCAACACGATCACTTTCGGTCTGTTCTTCAAGGACGATGTCCATGTCAAGCTGACGGCGACGGATGAGGCTTCCGGTGTGAAGTCCGTGATGTACTTCAAATCCGACAGAATCCTCACGGATGAAGAGGTTCGCGCAATCACCGACTGGACAGATAACAGCGACTTTGACATTGAGGCAAAGGATATGGATAAGTTCGTTATCTATGTCCGCATCGAGGACAACGCCGGAAATGTCACCCTCATCGGCTCGGACGGTGCGACCTTTGATACCACTGCACCCGAGATCGTCGGTGTCGAGAATGACAAGACCTACTATGTGACCAAAAAGGTCGCGATCGACGACGAAAACCTTGCATCGGTCACGCTGAACGGTGAGACCGTCGAAGATGTATTCACTCTTGTCGGCGACAAGGATGCTACCTATGTTATCCGCACAGAGGATAAGGCGGGCAATGTGACCGAATACACGGTCTACATGAAGCCGATCTCGTCCATCACCGATGCTATCTCCGCCATCACGGCAGATAATGTCAAGTCAAGCGACGCAGAGACAATATCCTCTGTCGAAAGACAAATCCTCGACATCGCCGAGGCGTTTGACGACGGCGAATCCACCGACGATGAGTGGAACAAGCTGACCGAGGCGGCTGCAAAGTGCAAGGATCTGAATAAGCGTATCGCAGAGGTTGCGGACGAGATCACCCGTCTGACCGACGCCGTGAACGGCTATGACATCGACAAGGTGACGAGCGACGACAAGGCGGATGTTGAGAAGCTGATTGCTGATATTGACACCCTGCTTGACGGCGACAACCTGACGGAATCAGAGAGAGCCGCGCTTGAAGCTCTGAAGGGCACGGCACGTGCGCTCCTTGACCGCATTGCTGCGGCGAAGGACGCTGCCGAGGCCGATGAGATCAAGGCGGTTGACGGTATCACCAAGGACAATGTGAAGCTTGAAGACAAGGAAGCCCTTGAGACAGGGGAAAAAGCTCTGGAAGGTGCTCTGCGTGACTTTGACGGCAACTATACCGACAAAGAGCAAGAAGACCTTGAAACAAGGCTCGAAACCGTGAAAGCGGCGCTTGCGGCTATCGGCAATGCCGAAAAGGCGGCTGAGGAGATCGGCAAGCTCCCCTCGGCAGACGACGCAAAACTCAGCGACAAGAGCGAGCTTGACCGCGTAAAGAAGCTCCTTGAAGGGCTTACCGAGAACGAGAAAGCTATGCTCGGCAAGGACGCTTTGGGTAAGGTTGATGCTTTGGCTGAAAAGATTCAGAAGCTGACGGAAAAGGCCAACTCTCCCAAGACCGGAGACACAAGTAATATGGCTCTTTGGATTGCCCTGCTCTTCATCAGCGGCGGCATTGTGACCGGAACTACGGTCGTAAGCAAAAAGAAAAAGCGCTCCGTGAAATAACGGACGGCGGGACAGTCAATTGATTTGCGGCTGTCCCGCTTTTTTTACATCTTTTCTCGAACAGTCCTTGAATTCGTCACAATTCTATGTTATACTAATCGTAACCGAACGGTCGGTACTTATAAAGGGGCGAAGCAACATGAAAACACCCGAGCAACAGCACAACGCAC
>ERZ779892.2473-NODE-2473-length-14314-cov-24.395820_pt1 | contig 14314 bp, 9 predicted proteins | sample MGYA00511552_ERZ779892 | MGnify/ENA primary metagenome ERZ779892 (study PRJEB29588, sample SAMEA2154561) | human gut metagenome | biome: human gut; feature: human-associated habitat; material: faeces | place: Denmark | collected 2008/2010 ... | reverse complement strand
GCAGCAGCGCGCTCGCGGCGCAGTCGGCCACGGCGCCGACGGTCTCGGTCTGCTTGCGGCCGAGCTCGATGGCGGCCGAGTTCATCGTCAGGCTCATGTTCGTGCCGGTATCGCCGTCCGGAACGGGGAAGACGTTGAGCTCGTTGATCTTCTGTTTGTTTTCTTCCAGTGCCGCGTTCGCGCACAGGAGCATTTCCCGAAGCGCTGCGGCATCAATGATCTCTCTCAAATCTGTACACCTCCGACAGGGGGAATGAAAATGGCCCGGAAGCGCGGCTCCCGGGAGGGAAGCGGTGCGAAGTTCCTGCTTAATCGAGGAACATGGTGTCCACGTACACGTCCACGCGCGCAACGGGCACGCCGGTGGCCTGATTGACCTTGTAGCTGACCTCGTTGATGATGCTGTGGGCAAGCGCGGAAATGTTCACGCCGTGATCGACCGCAATGTGCAGCTCCAGCGAGATGCTGCCGTCATCGGCGAACGTGGCGTTGACGCCCTTGGACATGGATTCGCGGCGCAGGAGCTGGAACGGTCCGCTGTCTTTGCTGCGGCCGACCATGCCCTTCACGCCGAAGCAACTGGTCGCGGCGTCGCCTGCAAGGTTGGTGAATACTTCGTTGGTGATGCTGATGGTGCCATTCGATTGTTCGATTTTGACCATGTAGACAGCCCCTTTCTTAACAGCAGTGATATATTATATAACAATAGGTGAGAAATCACAAGCGAAAAATTAGCGAAAAAACTGGACATTTTCCGTGAAAACGCCGGTTTTCACCCGGAAACTTGCACGTTTTCAATAGTTGCGTTTCGAAAAATGAAACTAGAATCAAAAAACTATTATTTACGTTTTTTTGAAACTGTGTTATCATATTGACGTGAATGGGCGGATAGGTGCCCATTGCACGAATATAGGATAACATATAAGAGAAATAGGAGATGAAGTTTATGGCAAGAAAGCTCGTTACCATGGACGGCAACAACGCTGCCGCCCACGTGTCCTACGCCTTTACGGAAGTGGCTGCCATTTACCCGATCACCCCGTCGAGCCCGATGGCCGACCTGGTCGATCAGTGGGCCGCTGCCGGCCGCAAGAACATCTTCGGCACGAAGGTCCGTGTGCAGGAAATGCAGGCAGAGTCCGGCGCAGCCGGCGCTGTCCACGGTTCGCTGAATGCCGGTGCCCTGACCACGACGTACACCGCCTCTCAGGGCCTGCTGCTCATGATCCCGAACATGTACAAGATGGCAGGTGAGCTGCTCCCGGCCGTGTTCCACGTGACGGCCCGCGCGCTCGCGTCGCACACGCTGTCCATTTTCGGCGATCAGTCCGACGTCATGGCCTGCCGCCAGACCGGCTTTGCCATGCTCGCTGAGGGCAACGTGCAGGAAGTTATGGATCTGTCCCCCGTGGCGCATCTGGCCGCCATCAAGGGCCGCGTTCCGTTCCTGAACTTCTTTGACGGCTTCCGTACCTCGCACGAGATCCAGAAGATCGCCGTCTGGGATTATGACGATCTGGCCGAGATGGTCGACATGGATGCGGTCAATGCCTTCCGTCAGCGCGGCCTGAACCCGCAGCATCCGCAGATGCGCGGCAGCCACGAAAACGGCGATATCTTCTTCCAGAACCGTGAGGCGTCTAATAAGTATTATGACGCCGTGCCGGATCTGGTCGAGGAGTACATGGGCAAGATCAATGCCAAGCTCGGCACCAACTACCAGCTCTTTAACTACTATGGCGCTCCGGATGCTGACCGTGTCATCATCTCCATGGGCTCCATCTGCGACGTGGCCGAGGAAGTCATCGACTACCTCAATGCCCACGGCGAGAAGGTCGGCCTCGTGAAGGTCCGCCTGTACCGTCCGTTCCGTGCCGACAAGCTCATCGCGGCCATCCCGGCGACCTGCAAGAAGATCGCCGTGCTCGACCGTACGAAGGAGCCCGGCGCACAGGGCGAGCCCCTGTACCTCGACGTCGTCACCGCGCTGGCCAACGCCGGCCGCAATGACATCGTCGTCACCGGCGGCCGCTACGGCCTCGGCTCCAAGGACACCCCGCCGTCCTCTGTGTTCGCGGTCTACGAAGAGCTCAAGCGCGACACGCCGAAGCGTCAGTTCACCATCGGCATCGTCGACGACGTGACCAACCTCTCCCTGCCGGAGCATGACGCGCCCGACACCTCCCCTGCGGGCACCATCGCCTGCAAGTTCTGGGGTCTCGGCGGCGACGGCACCGTCGGCGCGAACAAGAACTCCATCAAGATCATCGGCGACCACACCGATAAATACGTGCAGGCCTACTTCCAGTACGACTCGAAGAAGACCGGCGGCGTGACCATTAGCCACCTGCGCTTCGGCGATCACGAGATCAAGAGCCCGTACTATATCAATAAGGCTGACTTCGTGGCCTGCCACAACCCGTCCTACATCACCAAGGGCTTCAAGATGGTCCAGGATGTCAAGCCGGGCGGCGTGTTCATGATCAACTGCGAGTGGACGCCCGAGGAGCTCAGCCACCATCTGGACGCTTCTGCCAAGCGCTACATTGCCCGCAACAACATCCAGCTCTACACGATCAACGCCATTGACCTGGCCATCAAGATCGGCATGGGCAAGCGCAACAACACCATCCTGCAGTCCGCGTTCTTCTCCCTGGCGAAGATCATGCCGGAAGAGGACGCCATCCGCTACATGAAGGAGAAAGCCAAGGCTTCCTACATGAAGAAGGGCGAGGACGTCGTCGAGATGAACTACAAGGCCATCGACCTCGGCGCGACCGCGTATGTGAAGATCGACGTTCCGGCCGACTGGGCCGACGCCGTGGACGAAGCGCCCGCCAAGGAGCTGACCGGCCGTCCGGCCACCGTCAAGATGGTGCGCGACATCCTCACTCCGGTCGACAAGATGGACGGCGACAGCCTGCCGGTCTCCGCGTTCGTCGATCACGCCGACGGCTCGTTCGAGCTCGGCGCCTCCGCGTATGAGAAGCGCGGTGTGGCCGTCTCCGTGCCCGAGTGGGACAGCGCCAAGTGCATCCAGTGCAACCAGTGCGCCTACGTCTGCCCGCACGCGACCATCCGCCCGTTCGCGCTCACTGCCGACGAGCTGGCCGCCGCGCCCGCGCAGACCAAGGCAGTCGACTTCAAGGTCGGCGCCGGCAAGGGCGTTTACAAGTTCTCCATGGCCATCTCCCCGCTCGACTGCATGGGCTGCGGCGTCTGCACGCACGTCTGCCCGGTCGGCGCGCTGACGATGCAGCCGCTCGAGAGCCAGGAAGATCAGCAGCCCGTGTTCGACTACATGGTCGCCAAGGTCGCCGAGAAGAAGGAACTTCAGGACTTCACCGTCAAGGGCAGCCAGTTCCGGCAGCCCATGCTCGAGTTCTCCGGCTCCTGCGCCGGCTGCGCCGAGACGAGCTATGCCCGCCTGATCACGCAGCTGTTCGGCGATCACATGATGATCTCCAACGCGACCGGCTGCTCGTCCATCTGGGGCGGCCCGGCTGCCACCAGCCCGTACACCGTCAACAAGGAAGGCAAGGGTCCCGCCTGGGCCAACTCCCTGTTCGAGGATAACGCGGAGCACGGCCTCGGCATGTATCTCGGCCAGAAGAAGATCCGTGACGATCTGGCGGAGGACATCCGCTACATCGCCGAAAACGGCAAGGATCCCGCCAAGGTCGCGGCTGCGAAGAAGTACCTCGAGACCTATAACGACGGTGAGGCCAACCAGACCGCCACGGCGGAGTTCCTCGCTGTGATGGAGGCCAAGCCCGCCTGTGACTGCGAGCGCTACCAGCGCGTCATGGCCAACAAGGACTTCCTCAACAAGAAGAGCTGCTGGATCTTCGGCGGCGACGGCTGGGCTTACGACATCGGCTTCGGCGGCCTGGACCATGTCCTGGCGCAGGACGAGGACGTGAACGTGTTCGTCTTCAACACCGAGGTCTACTCCAATACCGGCGGACAGGCGTCCAAGGCCTCCAACATCGGCCAGGTCGCGCAGTTCGCGGCTGCCGGCAAGGAGCTCAAGAGCAAGAGCCTTGCCGAGATCGCCATGAGCTATGGCTACATCTACGTGGCGCAGGTCGCCATGGGCGCCAACCCGGCGCAGACCATCAAGGCCATCAAGGAAGCGGAAGCTTACCACGGCCCGTCCCTGATCATCGGCTACGCCCCCTGCGAGATGCACAGCATCAAGAAGGGCGGCATGACCAACTGCCAGGGCGAGATGAAGCGTGCGGTCGACTGCGGCTACTGGAACCTGTTCCGTTACGATCCGTCCGCTGAAAAGCCCTTCGCGCTCGACAGCAAGGAGCCGGCCGGCGGCTACCGCGACTTCCTCATGAACGAGGCACGCTACGCCCGCCTGACCAACGAGTTCCCGGATCGCGCCGAGGAGCTGTTCGCGAAGTCTGAGGACAACGCCAAGGCCCGCTACGAGCACCTGCTCAAGCTCAAGAAGCTCTACGACGAGGCATAAGTTTACCTACCCACGCAGGCGGGGCTGATCTCAGCCCCGCCTTTTTGCGCTTAAAAGTGCAAAAAGGCACCACTCCATCCGCGGGGGCCTTGCCCCATCGAGCGCCCCTGCCGCTCAGAGAACGGAAGTTCCCGCACTGCTTTGAAATGCGGTATTTTCGGACACCATGGCACGCACACATCCTTCTCCAACACTCCGCCCGCCGGAACGTGTTGAAAACCGGCGGGGTATGGCGTATACTAAGCAGCAGATCACTACGAAAGGGGAGACCGCCATTTGAATACGGACACCTATCAGAACGCACTCGAATCCACGAAAGACAGCATCGAGGACGTGAACAACGCCATCGGCTTCAGCCTCGGCAGTCTCACGCTCGAAAAGCTCATCACCTCTGCCATCACGCTCGTGATCTGCGTGCTCGTCATCTGGCTCGTCATGCGCGTCGCGCGGCGCATCTCGGCGCACTCGCGCCTGTCGGAGAGCCTGAGCCGGTTCATCCTCAAGGTGCTCAAGATCGCGCTGGAGTTCATGGCGATCCTCATTGTGGCCGACAGTCTCGGCTTTAACGTCACGGCGCTGCTGGCCGTGTTCAGCCTGCTCGGCCTGGCTTTGTCGCTCTCGGTGCAAAACTGCCTGTCCAACGCCATGAGCGGCATCACCATCCTGCTCACGCGGCCGTTTGAGGACGGTGATTTCATCGAGGCCGGCGACGTGAGCGGCACCGTCAAGGACATCGGCCTGATCTACACGCAGCTGTGCACGCTGGATAATAAGGACATTTACGTGCCGAACAGCGACCTCTCGGCGTCCAAGATCGTCAATTATAACCGCGAGCTGCAGCGGCGCGTGGACCTGACGTTCGGCGCGGACTATACCTGCCGCCCGGAGCAGGTGAAGGCGGCGCTGCACAACGCCGTGTCGCTCGTGTCCGGCATCCTGCCGGAGCCGGCGCCGTTCGTGCGCGTGTCGGGCTACGGGGAGAGCAATATTGAGTACACCGTGCGCGTCTGGTGCAAAACGGCGGACTACTGGTCTGTGTATTATGACCTCATGGAGGCCGTCGGCGCGGCGTTTGACGCCCACGGCGTGTCCATGTCCTACCCGCAGATGAATGTGCACGTGCTCGATACGCCGGAAAGCGCAAAAAAGGATTGACTTTCCCGGTTTTTCAGGTATAATAATATGGCCTGCGTATTGACGCGGGTGATCCTTGCTCTCATTGGAGATGAGGGCCACTAGACCAGAAGGAGGTGCAACTGAAATGGCAAAAACCACCGAAAAGTACGAACTGATGTATATCATCAACCCCAATCTGTCGGAGGAAGAGACTGCAGCAGTCGTCGAGAAGTTCAAGGCGCTTGTCGAGCAGAACGGCACGCTGGAGGAAATGGAGGAGATGGGTAAGCGCAAGCTCGCTTACGAGATCAACTACATTTCTGAGGGCTACTACGTGCTCGTCAAGTTCACCAGCGGTCCGGATTTCCCGGCCGAGCTGGATCGTGTGCTGGGCATCACGGACGGTATTCTCCGCTCCCTGATCACCCGTCGCCCGGAATAAGGAGGCACGGCAATGCTGAACCACATTGTGCTCATGGGCCGTCTGACCCGTGACCCCGAGCTTCGTTATACCCAGTCCCAGATTCCCGTGGCTTCGTTCACGCTGGCGGTCGACCGTGATTTCGGCGGTCGGGACGGCGGCGAGAAGCAGACGGACTTCATCGACATTGTCGCCTGGAGAAGCACGGCGGAGTTCGTCTCCAAGTACTTCACCAAGGGCAGCATGGCCGCCGTGAGCGGCCGCCTGCAGATCCGCGACTGGACCGACCGTGAAGGCGGCAAGCGCCGCAGCGCGGAGGTCGTAGCGGACAATGTCTACTTCGGCGAGAGCAAGCGCCGCGACGGCGGCGATGCGCCTCGTCCGGCAGCGCCGAGCGCATCGGCACCGGCTCACCGCGGCAGCTATGGCGGATATGACAATGTCCCCCAGGGCGGCAGCGCTTTTTCCGAGCTGGACGACGATGACGGCGACCTGCCGTTCTGATTTTGATAAAGGAGGATTACAGTCTTGGCTTTTGATAGAGATAAGAGCAAGAACCGCAAACGCAGAAAAGTTTGCCAGTTCTGTGTGGACAAGTGCACTTATATCGACTACAAAGACACCGCGAAGCTTCGCCGCTTCCTGTCCGAGCGCAGCAAGATCCTGCCGCGCCGCACGACCGGCACCTGCGCGATGCATCAGCGCGAGCTCACCGAGGCCATCAAGAGAGCGCGTCAGATCGCCCTCCTGCCGTACGTGACCGACTGAGTTTCTGTTCACAGACAGCAAACAGCCCCCATCATCCGATGGGGGCTGTTTTTTGATTTTTGCGCCGCGTCAGTCTTCGAGATGCAGCGGGATGTTTTCCACCTGCGCGATGACGGAGACCATGGCGCGGATCTGCGGCGTAAGTACCTTGTCGCGGTGGTGCACCAGCTGGCTCCACTGCTCCATGTGGCAATCCGCGACCGGCAGAATGGCGAGCCGGCCCTCTTCCGCGCGGCGGCGCGCCGTGTAGCGCGGCAGCACGGACAGATAGGGGTTGTGCTCGAGCAGCTGCATGACCATGCTCGTGCTCTCCAGCTCCAGAAACGGCCGGATCGACAGCTTCTGGTGCGCCAGCTCCATGTCGAACTGGTGGCGATAGCTGTTGAACTGCGGCATGAGCACGAACGGTTCGTTGACGAGATCGGCCAGCTTGAGCTGCTTGGCGGCAGCAAACGGGTGCTTGGGGCTTGCGACGATGACGATCTCCTGCGGGCACTCGAAGAGCTTGACGCGCTGTGCGTCATAGCCCATGTCGTCGAGCGTGTAGATCAGATCCACTTCGTTGTGCATGAGCATATCCGAGAGCGTTTTCGTGTCGCCCTCGACCAGCTGCGTGTTCACGTGCGGACAGTGCTCATGATACAGCGGCAGGATCTCTCCGAAGCTGGCCGTCATGATCGATTCGATCGTGCCGATGCGCAGCGTGCCGGTCAAATCGCGCTCCTGTACCGTGAACGACACGGCGCGCGCCGCGGCCGATACGACATCGCGCGCGTAGGGGATAAACTCCTGCCCGTAGTGGGTGATGGATACGGTTTTACCGATGCGGTCGAACAGGCGCACGCCCAGCTCATTTTCGAGCTGCTGGACCTGTACCGTAACGGCGGACTGGGAATAACCCAGGGATTCTGCGGCCTTGGAGAAGCTCTGCAGCTGTGCAACCTTTAAAAATGTGGTCAGCAAACGAAGTTCCATAGGCGATGCCTCCTTATCCCGATCTGGATCCGTTTTTTTCTCGAATTTATAATACGTCGTAAATCCGGCCTGCGTCAAGCTTTTTTTCGGCTATCCAACAGATCGCAGGGACAGATTGACAGGAAATTATCATTTTCGTGAAAGAATATCATCAGATTTTTGAATTGAATCGAAAACGCAAAACGTTCCTTTCAAAATTGTGAATTTTACAACAGGCGGACGTTGTGCTATTATGCAACTGTAAACAGAGGGATCGGAAAACGCCCTCGGAACCCCAAAAACAGGAGGTAGCTGCTATGAAAAACATCTGGCTGAACATTCTTGCGTTCGTTGCGTTCCTCGCGATCGAGATCACCGCTGTCTCCTTTATGAGCACGTACTCCGCCCGCTCTGCCGCGATGGCGCTGCTGGGTGTGCTTGCGCTCGTGATCGGCGGCCTTTACACGGCTCTGCTTGGCAGAGACATCGTGAGCATCAAGCGCTGATCCCATTTTCCTTTGCTATTTTTCATCCATTTCTGTTTTTTCTCCATGGTTTCCGGGAGTAACCGCCTCCCGGTGACCGCCCCCCAATGTGCAGTTTCCCCGCACGAAAAAATCTCCTCCCGTAACCGCCGGGAGGAGATTTTTTTAATTTCTGCACATGTCGTGCCGGAGCATTTACAACCGCGCCGGGCTGTGGTACACTACGTTCAGAACTGCATACTGCGCAGTCTTCGCCGCTTCGGGCGGCAGGGGGAATGTGGGTGCAAAACCCCGCGAGTCGGTCACTGTGAAGCCGCCGGAAGGCGGATCAGTCAGAATACCCGAAGGCTGCAGGCATTTCTGCCGGAACCGGAAACTGCATGGCTGAACGAAGAGATTTCGTTTGGCCGGGTTTGCTGCAGCTGTCCGCCGGTCCCGGCGGGCAGAAATTTTTTGTTTCAGGAGGAAGCAACATGAAAAAACGGTTTTTGGCGCTGCTTCTGGCGCTGACGCTGGTCTTCAGTCTCTTGCCGGCGGCGCTGGCTGTGGGACCGGACGTTCCGACGGACGCGACGGCTCCGAGCGGTATGACGGCCCCGACGGCTCCGACGGCCCCGACGGAACCCTCGAGCGTGTACACCGTCACCTTCCAGCTGCACACGGACACGGACGTCTGGATCCAGCCGGCTGTGGTCAGCGTTTCGACCGAGGGCACGACGGTGCTTGACGTGTTCCGGCAGGTGCTCGCGGCCAACGGCTACACGTATGATTATGATGCAAATTACAGCTATCTGCGGGCGGTCACCGCGCCGGACGGCACCAAGGTCGCCGAATTCAGCAAGGGGCAAAACTCCGGCTGGCTCTATCGCGTCAACGGCGATATTCCGGATGTGGCGATGAACGCCTTCCAGCTTGAGGACGGCGACGAGATTGAGGTCTTCTTCACGGCCGACTACATGCAGGTGCCCGGCATGGTCCTGCCATTCACCGATGTGTCGTGGGATCACTGGGCGTACACTGCCATCAAGCGCATGTATACCCGTAACCTCATGGTCGGCGTGGACGACAAGACCTTCGCGCCCGACCTGACGCTCACCCGCGCCATGCTCGCGGTCATTCTCTATGCCAGAGCCGGTGAGCCGGCGGTCACGGCGGAAAACAAGTTCTCGGACGTTCCGACCGGCCAGTGGTATACGAACGCGGTCATCTGGGCGGCTGAAAATGGCATCGTTGCCGGCTGCGGTGACGGCACGTTCCGGCCCGACGCTGCGGTCACGCGCGCACAGGCGGCTGTCATGCTCTGCGGCTTTGCGGCTTTCTCCGGTGACGACGTGACGGCGCGCGCCGATCTCTCGGCGTTCGGCGACGCGGCGGACGTTCCGTCCTGGGCGCAGGCTGAGCTGCAGTGGACCGTTGCCAGACAGCTCATCGTCGGCCGCGACGGCAAGCTCCTCGCGCCGAACGACGCGGTGACCCGCGCCGAGATGGCCTCCATCCTCAGCGCTTACATTCGCAAATAAGCATTCCATCAGTGCACCCCCGGACCGAAGTCCGGGGGTGTTTTGTGTGTTCGGCGCCGGCGTGCGGCGCTGCGGCGCTTTGTGGGCCATCCGCTTCGCCCGCGAATGCGGTCGGAAAAAGGATTTACAACCGCGCCGGGCTGTGGTACACTACGACCGAAACTGTATATTGCGCAGTCTTCGCCGCTTCGGGCGGCAGGGGGAATGCGGGTGAAAAGCCCCGCGAGTCGGTCACTGTGAAGCCGCCGGAAGGCGGATAAGTCAGAATACCCGAAGGCTGCAGGCATTTCTGCCGGAACCGGAAGTTGCATGGCTGAACGAAGGAATTTCGTTCGGCCGGTTTTGCTGCACCTGTCCGCCGTTTCCGGCGGGCAGAATTTTTTGTTTTGGGAGGAAAGCACATGAAAAAACGGTTTCTGGCCCTGCTGCTGGTGCTGGCGATGGTTTTCAGCCTTATGCCGGCGGCACTGGCTGCGGACACGGTGGACGTGTCCGCACTGCCGGAGTATACGGCGGATGCGGATACGAGCGCCGGCGCCGCATACAAGATCAGCACGGAGGAGAGCCTGCGGGCCTTCGCCGCTGCGGTCAAGGCAGATGACGGAAAGGGGACATATAACCTTTCCGGCGTCTCGTTCTATCTGGCCAATGACATTGCCCTCACCGGCACGTGGACGCCGGTCGGCAACGGTATATTGGCGGTTAAGGATTTCTTTGCCGGCACATTCGATGGCTGCGGCCATACGATCAGCGGCCTGAACGTGCAGAGCAGCACGGCCAATCAGGGCCTGTTCGCTGCGATCAATCAGGCAACGATCCGCAGCCTGAATGTTTCCGGCGTGGTCAGCTGCGGCACGAAGAATTATATTGGCGGTATCGTCGGCAAGGTGCAGGCCGGAACGATCGAGAACTGCAGCTTTTCCGGCAGCGTGACCGGCGGCTACACCGGCGGCATTGCAGGCGGCCTGAACAGCAACAATGTGACCATCAGCGGCTGCGTGAACGCGGCCGATGTGACCGGAACAACGGCCGGCGGCATCCTTGGCTACTGTGGAACGGCTGCGACCATTCAAAACTGCTACAACACCGGCAGTATTACCGGCTCGGACAAGGCGGGCGGTATTGTCGGCCAGCTAAAAAAGGGCACTATTGAAAATTGCTACAGCATCGGCGACATTGGCGGTAAGGCATCGCAGAAGGGCGGCATCTTTGCCTTCAGCAATGCCACGGTCAAAAATTGCTACTATACGCTGCCGGAGACAGAAGTGCTTGGCGGTAAGGCAGCGGCGGCCACGCAGATCACCTCCCCCGAGGGCCTTGCGGACAAGCTCGGCAGCGCCTTCAAAGAGGACACGGCGGGCGCGAACAAAGGCTACCCCATCCTCGTCTGGCAGGCAGGCGAAGTGGTGCAGCCCGACCCGCGCATCGAGCTGACCGGCCCGGACACGCTCTGGCGCACGAACACGGAGCCGCAGCCGCAGGCGACGCTCACCGCCGCCTGCAAGGATATGGACAAGGGCACGCACGTTGACTGGACGCTGACGGAGGGCGAGGGCATTGTCACGCTCGAGACGCCGGAGGGCGCGGGCGCGGCCAACCAGTCCGTGATCGTCAAGGCGACGGCCGACGGCGCCGGTAAGGCGGTCATCACGGCCAGCGCGGCCAACGGCATCACGGCGAGCCTCACGATCTATGTCATCTCCCAGATCACGGCCGTGGAGCTCGAGGGCGTTGTTGCCGTGGGCGAGACGGTGCGCGCCAAGGTCAATGTCCTCGGCGGCGGCGAGGACGACTACGAGAATTTCCCGAAACTGAAGATCGAGTGGCGCTATCTCACGGCCGCGGACTACAGCGCGGGCAACACCGGCACCAGCTCGTATAAGGAGATCACCGGCACGACCGGCCGGGAGTACACCATCCCGGAGGACATGGCGGGCAATTACCTGTCCTTCCTGCTCTATGACACCGTCTCCAGAGAATATAAAACGCTCAGCAGCCCCGTGCGCATCGCCACGGCGGAAGAGCGTCTGCTCAAGGCCGACGCCTCGGCCCTGACGCTCGATACCTCCGACATCCGCGCGGCCACGACGATTGCGCTGCCGGCGACCGGGGCCGTGAACGGCTCTGCCATCACGTGGGCGAGCTCGGACAGCAGCATCATCGACCCGGCCACCGGCGCCGTGACGCTGCCGGCCAGCGGCATCCAGACCGTCACCCTCTCGGCGACGCTCACGCGCGGCGAGGCCACTGCCTACCGCAACTTTGACATCCGCGTCTGGTCGCAGGCGGAGCTCGATAAAGAAGCCGCCAAGAGCGAGCTGCGCAAGCTCGTCGAGCGGCTCGACGGCACCATCACCCTGACGCCGGAATACGGCCGGGACACGAATGTGAACACGATGCTCAGCGCGAAGCTCGACGACAGCAGCATCGCGGTCAGCGTCTCCAAGGTCGAGGAAGTGTACGGCGGTGCGGGCGTCGCGGCCGACGGCACCATCACGTATTTCTTCGCAGACCCGAACACCACGCCGCTCGTGCACAACGGCAGCTACAACGTCACGTTTGCGCTCAGCAAGGCCGGCGCGACCGAGACATTGCAGGTCCCGGTCGTCATTGGCTGGGACGTGCAGCGCGTGCGCGATGCGATCTCCGCCGAGATCACGAGCCAGCTCACCACCGAGGGCCTGTGCGCCGCCGGTGAGGACCCGAACCTGCTCACGCAGGATCTGACGCTGCCGAAGGTCATCGACGGCAAGCGGTGGGCGCTCATCTCCTGGACGTCCAGCGACCCGACGGCGATCGCCGTCAGCGACAAAAACCAGCAGACGCCGGACACGCTCTTTGACCCCTATGTCGGCGTGGTCAAGACGCCCGCGCAGGACAAGGCCGTCACCCTCACCGCGACCGTGACCTTCCAGTTCACGGACACGCAGGAGCAGGCCATTACCGTGAGTAAGGTCTTCTATGTCACCGTCAAGGGGCAGGAGACGACCGTGCGCGAGGATCTGCTCGCCAAGCTCGATGCGGGCTTTGCCGCCTACGGCGGCCTGCGCGACGCCGTGACGGGCCTGCCCCTCACGCAGCGCGACGGCAAGTATCTTGCAGCCAACGATATTCATTTCCCGACCACGCGCGACTTCGGCGTGGACGGCAAGTACACTCCCGTGACCATCACGAGCAGCGATGCCGACACCATCGTGCCGCCGGATGTGAACAACGCCGCGCGTGCGGCCGTCTACCGCCCGCTGCCCGGCGAGGCGGCAAAGGATGTCACCGTCACGGTGACGCTCACGGATGCCGACAGCGGCGTCGCTGCCTCGCGTGATTTCGTGATCGAAGTCCAGCCGCTCACGCAGCAGGAGATCGACAGCGAGCTCGCGCTCATGGCGCAGGTCAAGGCGCACTACTTTGACGGCATCCGCAACGCCAACACGGACGAAAAGAACATTCTCACCGACCTGCATCCCTTCCAGGAAGCGTATCTGGATGCGGACGGCCAGCTCGTCTGGGTGTATGACCATGCAGACCTGACCGGCAGCGGCATCGTCCCCGTGGCGATGGATGGCTGGTCGGAAAGCGAGCAGTGGCGGCTGTTCCGTTCGTCCAACTCCCGCGTGATCAGCCACGAGAACCTGCTCGTGACTCGTCCCGCAGAGGACAAGACCGTCACGATCCGCAGCGAGCTTTCGAGCGAGACGCTCGGCAAGTACGCCGCACGTTATCCGGATAACGCGGACTTCCAGGCGCTGAGCCATCAGGCGGTGTCCGCAAAGGTCACGGTCGTCGGAACGACGCCGGTGGACCCGACACCGATCGATCCGACGCCGATTGATCCGACGCCGGTGGACCCGACGCCGATCGATCCGACGCCGGTCGATCCGAATCCCGAGACGATCACCGTCACCTTCCAGCTGCACACGGACACCGAGGCCTGGATCCTGCCGACCGTGGTCCGCGATCTGCCTGAGGGTACGACGGCATTTGACGTGTTCAAACAGGTGCTTGCCGCCAACGGCTATACATATGATGCCAAGGGCAGCTATGTCCAGGCAGTCACCGCACCGGACGGCACGAAGGTGGCCGAGCTGAGCAAGGGCCAGTATTCCGGCTGGATGTACCGCGTCAACGGCGAGTTCCCGGATACTTACATGGGTGCGTATGAGCTCGAGGACGGCGACGGGATCGAGGTGTTCTTCACCGCCGATTATACGAAAGAGGCCGGTGCGTTCCTGCCGTTCGTGGACGTGACGAACCACTGGGCCTACACGGACATCAAGCGCGTGTACAACCGCGGCTGGATGGTCGGCGAGAGCGCGACGATCTTTGCGCCGGATCAGGAGCTGACCCGCGCGATGCTCGCGGTCATCCTCTACGCGATGGCGGGCGAGCCGGAAGTCGCGGCGGCCAATCCGTTCTCGGATGTGCCGGCCGGCGAGTGGTATACGGACGCCATCATCTGGGCGGCGGCAAACGGCATCGTCGTCGGCTGCGGCGACGGGACATTCCGGCCCGAGATGGCCGTCACGCGTGCGCAGGCTGCGGTTATGCTCTGCGGCTATGCGGCCTTTGC
>ERZ779892.2462-NODE-2462-length-14364-cov-5.349780_pt1 | contig 14364 bp, 10 predicted proteins | sample MGYA00511552_ERZ779892 | MGnify/ENA primary metagenome ERZ779892 (study PRJEB29588, sample SAMEA2154561) | human gut metagenome | biome: human gut; feature: human-associated habitat; material: faeces | place: Denmark | collected 2008/2010 ... | reverse complement strand
CGGCACGTGGAAGGCATGCCGTGGAACCGTCCGCGGCTCCCACGAATCCGGCCGATGCCGTCGTTTCCGGAGCGGCCTCCGTATTGGCGGAAGTCCAGCAGGCGATGGGTGGACCTCTGTCGGAAGGCAGCGAGCCGGCCGCTTCAGCCGAGTCCAAGCCGGTTGAAACGCAGTCTGCGCCATCCAAACTATCCAATGCCGAAGCTTCCGCTCCCACCCAGTCCGTGGCTCAGTCCGCGCCCCAGCCTGCGGCAACGGACGATCGCACTCCCGATCAGAAGTGGGACGCGATCGTTGCCGGCCTGCCTGAGGATGTCCGTCGCTACGTGGACCGCGAGAAAGTGCCCCGCGTGCTGCTGGACGGGGCCAAAGGCCGACTGTGGATTAAATTCGACAAGTCGTTGAGCAAATACGCGTTCGCCAAGGCCGTGGCCAAGGAAGCGGTCGACGGCACCACCAATGTGGTGCAGATCGTGCGCGGCGAAGTGCATAAGGTGTTCGGCCCCGATGTCACTCTCGCGCCGGCCAAGAAGCTTGCCGACGGTTCCACCGCGGTGCCGTGGAGCAAGCTCAGCCCGGAAGAGCAGAGCAAGATCAACGCGCAGCTGGTGCAGGAACAGCTGAAGGCCGCCACATTGCTGACCGCGAACCTCGGCAAGGAGGTTGCCAAGGAGCCGGAAGACGACGATCCGTGGAACACCCCAATTCCGCAGACGCCCATCGCCGAAGGCAACGCCAACGACGTACAGCCGCCGGAACACCACGTAAAACATGTGGACGTGCCGGATGTGAGCGATGACGTCGATCCGTGGGCCACGCCACTGCCCACGCCGCAGACGGACGATCAGGAGCAAGACCAACCGAATGGGCCGGAGCAGCCGCGGCAAAACCAGCCGGAACAGCACAGCGAACGACATAGCGCACGGCAAAGCGCCCGCGAAATGCAATCGCAACAGGCCCAGCAGCCGGCGTCATCGCCGGCAGGATTCGCGGATGACCCATGGGGAGCCCCCATGCCGGTGCAGGCGGGACCGCCGGAGCCTGAAGTCGCCCCGGAAGACGACGAATACTCCATGAGCGACGAATCGATCGGCGCATCGAACGCTTTGGACATGAACGACCTGAACAGGGTGTTCGAAGTGAAGAAAGTCGAGGAATTCAGCTCGGACGATCCGCATAATCCGCGCAACATGCAGGTGAAGAAAACACTTGACGACTGACACCGGCCACCGCACGTCGCATGTCGCTTATCGTACGGCGAGTACCGGGCGCTGGCCATCAGACGTCAGTTGTCCGGAACGTGGCTGCGGCAACCAGTCAACGAAAGGTATGAACCATGGCTTTGGCCTATGACGGCGCCATCCAACGACTCATCGACGCGTTCGCCAACCTGCCCGGCATCGGGCCGAAAGGCGCGCAACGCATCGCCTTCTACCTGCTCAACGCGCCCGACGAGGAATCGCAGGCACTGATCGACGCCATCACGGAAGTCAAGGAAAAAGTACGGTTCTGCGACATCTGCGGCAACGTGTGCGAAACCAGCCCATGCCCGGTATGTGTTGATCCACGCCGCGACCACAGCGTGATCTGCGTGGTCGAAGAGCCGAAGGACGTGATGAGCATCGAACGCACGCGCGAATACCGGGGCATGTACCATGTGCTGGGCGGCGTCATCAACCCGATGGCGAACGTGCAGCCGAGCGACCTCAACATCGCGAAGCTCCTTGAACGGCTTAAGGACAGCGAAGTCAAGGAGGTGATCCTCGCGCTCAACCCGAACGTGGAGGGCGAGGCCACCACCAGCTTCCTTTCGCAGCTGTTGAGCCAGACCGACATCAAGGTGACAAGGCTCGCCAGCGGCCTACCCGTGGGCGGCGACCTCGAATACGCCGACGAAATCACCCTGGGCCGTGCGCTCGCCGGCCGTCGTGCCGTCTGAACGGGTCCCGAATGTTCCGTATGTTGGGCGCGTCCGGACTTGACAAATCAGGTTTTTCCTATAATGAATTTCACTTGCCGAATCAGGCAGGTGATACGTTGAAGAAGATTGGATAAGTTGTGGCTCTCATCGTGCAGAAGTTTGGCGGCTCTTCCGTAGCCGACCCAGAATCGATTAAGCGCGTGGCCCGACGCATCATCGAAACGAAGAACGCCGGCAATGACGTGGCCGTCGTGGTCTCCGCCATGGGAGACACCACCGACGACCTGATCGATCAGGCGCTCAGCATCGATTCCAACCCGCCGGCGCGCGAGATGGACATGCTGATGACCGCAGGCGAGCGTATTTCGATGAGTTTGCTCGCTATGGCGATTCATGCGGCCGGTTCTCATGCATACTCGTTCACCGGTTCCCAGGCTGGTTTCATGACCGACGCGCAGTTCGGCACCGCGCATATCAAGGCCGTGAAGCCCGATCGCGTGCGTCGTGCATTGGATAAGGGTTCTGTGGCGATCGTGGCCGGTTTCCAAGGCGTGAACGAAGGCGGCGACGCAACCACGCTCGGCCGTGGCGGTTCCGATACTTCCGCCGTCGCGCTCGCCGTGGCGCTGGATGCCGACATCTGCGAAATCTACACCGACGTCGATGGCGTGTTCACCGCCGATCCGCGTATCGTGCCGACCGCCCGTCGCATTCCCGTCATCGACTACGAATCGATGCTGGAAATGTCGTCCTGCGGTTCCAAGGTGCTGGCATTGCGTTGCGTGGAATACGCGCAACGATTCGGCATGCCGTTGCACGTGCGCAGCTCCTTCTCCCACCGTCGCGGCACGCTGATCGTGCCGGAAGGCGTCGATCCGCGCACCCTGCCGAACATCTGAACGGCAGCCGGGCGGCGTAATCGCAGGCAATCGCAAATACTTGCAAGACAATGCGAAAACGAAAATAAGACTTTACAAACAAAGGTAAGAACATGAGCGAAAATAACAACCAGTCCATGGGCGACCTGTTCCCCGACCTGGGGCCGGAAGTGCCGATCATCTCCGGTGTCGCGCACGACAGCACCGAGTCGCTGGCCACCGTGCGTCGCGTGCCGAACGAGCCGGGCATGGCGGCGAAGGTGTTCACCATGCTGGCCGAGGCCGGCGTGAACGTGGACATGATCGTGCAGGCATCCGCCTCCACCGGCACCGCCGACATCTCCTTCACCGTGCCGGGCACCGCTGCGGCCAAGGTCCAGGAAGTGCTGCAGGAGAAGCAGGGCGAGCTGGGCTTCCAGTCCTTCGACGTCGACCCGAACGTCGGCAAGGTGGCCGTGGTCGGCGTGGGTATGAAGACCCATTCCGGTCTGGCCGCGAAGTTCTTCAACGCGTTGAGCGACAAGGGTGTGAACGTGCTGATGATCTCCACGTCCGAAATCCGCATCGCCGCGCTTGTACCGCTTGAGCAGCTCAACGACGCCGTCAAGGCGCTGCACACCGCCTACGGTCTGGACGCCGACCAGGTGGAAGCCGTGGTGTACGGCGGCACCGGCCGCTGATAGTGCTGGCTTCAGTTTCCCAGTATTTTTAAAGGGCATGGTTTTGCGACCATGCCCTTTTCGTTTGCTTTTTACGATTCACGCCGTACGTTGCATACCGTGCCAAGCAGTCCCCGAACAAGCAAAAGGCCGGCTCCGAAGAGTCGGCCTTTTGCCTGGCTATGGCTCGTTTATGCGGCTTACGGTTTAGCTACCCAAGCCGCATAAACGTCGCATCACTTCTTGGTGATATAGCCCAGCGCCTTGAGCATTTCGGCGCTTTCCAACGCGCCGCCGGCAGCGCCACGCAGGGTGTTGTGCGCAAGTCCCACGAACTTCCAGTCGAAGATGGAATCCTCGCGCAGGCGTCCGATGGAAACGCCCATGCCACCCTCATAGTCCACGTCCTTGAGCACCTGCGGACGGTCATCCTCGGTCAGGTACTGGATGAAATGCTTCGGAGCGTGCGGCAGGCCAAGTTCGGCGGCCTTGCTGGTGTAGTTGACCAGACGGTCGATCAGCTCGTCCTTGGTCGGGTTCTTACCGAAGTTGATGAACACGGTGGCGGTGTGGCCGTTGAGCACGGGCACACGGATGCACTGCGAGGTGATGCGCAGCGGACCGTCGAACGGCACGATCTCGCCCTTGGCCTCGTCCACATGGCCGAAGACCTTCAGCGGCTCCTTCTCGGACTTCGCTTCCTCGCCGGAGATGAACGGAATGATGTTGCCCACCATTTCCGGCCAATCCTTGAACGTCTTGCCCGCGCCGGAAATGGCCTGGTACGTGCTCACGATGACCTCGTGCGGCTCGAATTCCTTCCATGCGGCCAAAGCCGGAGTATAGGCCTGGATGGAGCAGTTCGGCTTGACGGCAATGAAGCCGTGCGTGGTGCCCAGGCGCTTCTTCTGATGCTCGATGACCTCATAGTGCTCCGGATTGATCTCCGGCACCACCATCGGCACATCCGGAGTCCAGCGGTGGGCGCTGTTGTTGGACACGACCGGGGTTTCGGTCTTCGCGTATTCCTCTTCGATGGCGCGGATCTCGTCCTTCGGCATGTTCACCGCGGAGAACACGAAGTCGACGTCCTTGACCACGTCCTCGACGTCGGCCACGTTCTTGACGACCATGTGCTTGACGAACTCCGGCATCGGGGTTTCCATCTTCCAGCGGCTGCCGATGGCCTCCTCGTAGGTCTTGCCGGCGCTGTGCGCGGACGCGGCAAGGGTGACCAGTTCGAACCACGGATGGTTTTCGAGCAGCGTCACGAAGCGCTGTCCGACCATGCCCGTAGCTCCGAGAATGCCAACCTTAATCTTTTCGGACATAACAACCTTTCGCTTATGCTGGAACGGTTTTCCAAGTTTTGCAAGTTTGATTTTGCTTACGCTTGAGGTCGACCAGCCGGCCCCAAACGACGTCGTGGGCGGCCACACGCGTTGTTCAATCTTACGAAAACATGCCGTCATGTCCGCCGAGCTATCCGTATGCTGGTCGGTAAACGCGCTCGCGTACACTGGTAGACATGTCGAAGGCATCAGAAGAAGCGCAGAAGCAGCTGGATCGTATTGTGGCGTTGGGGTATCCGGATGTGGCCGATATGTCGGCAGCCGCGTTCCGCTCGCTTGCGCGCCCGCTTATCCGTGCGTTGGAGGATTGCGGCGATGAAGCTGGATTGGGCACGCAGATCCTTCTGGTACCTACGCGCGAGCTGGTGTCTCCTGAATCGCTGATCGCCCGTACGTCCATCAACCGTATGGCCGGCTTCACCACCATGCCGCCGCGCGACATCGCCAGCTTCTTGCCGCAGGACGGTTTCGAACCGCCGGAAGGCCCGTTCTATCTGGTGATCGAACCGCACACCGGCACCTGCTATATCAACCGCGAGCCGGACGTGGCACGCAAGCTGATCGATTCCGACGAGCGATTGCCGTTGACTTTGGAAGAGGGGCTTGCGATCGCCACACAGCATCCGGAATGGCTGCTGGAAAAGAACGGTTTCAACCTGCTGGGCTCGCGTTCCGCTGACGGCCGCGTACCGAGTATCTGGATGAGCCAGAATGCTCCGCGATTGGGCGCGGTGTGGCCGAATTCCCGTCATACGTGGCTGGGCAACGCCTACTGCATGGCCCGTCGAGGCGTGAGCCTGTTCCGCTAGTCTTTCGGCTTACCGCGCCGGCTCCCTATAATCGATTTCAGAGAAGAAACTGAAGCAGGGGAGAAGCCATGTTCTGTACGCAATGCGGTTCGAAGAACGCTCCGGAGTCGAAGTTCTGCACGAACTGCGGCAATCCGTTGGTCTCCGTTCCGGTGCAGCCTGATGCCGGACAAGCACGGATTTCAGGCGATTTTTCCGGCGATTCCACAGCGGTGGAAACCCCCACATCGCAGCTCGCACCGCAGTCTGCGGAGCAACCCGAGGAACAGTCTGCGGCACAGCACGAGGAACGCCCTGCAGAACAGCTCGCTTCGCCGCCGGCAGACGCGATTCCGCCGGTCCCGTTGCCGGGCGGCGGCACGCTGCCCGTAGCGCAGCCCGCGACTTCGGCTGCATCGCAATCCGTTCCGTCGGCGCCGGAAACTTCTGTGACGGAAAGCGACGGGACTGCGCGTGCCGCTTCCCCGAATCGCAAGCTCATCATCGGCATTGCGGTGGCCGCGGTGCTGCTGGTCGCCGCTGTGGTGGCCGGCATCGTGACATACAACATGGAGTTGTGGGGTGGCAAGTCGTGGCCGGACGTGGCGGTGGCGTCTCCCAAGGACTCGTCGAAGACTCCGGATGCGAAGGTCGTGGTCAGGCAGCTTGAAGGCAAGGGTCTCAAAGTCAAGCGCGTCAAGGAATTCTCCGGCGTGAAAAGCGGCAAGTTCCTTGGCTATCAGGGAATTCAGTCCGGTGACCGCGTAAGGGCGGGCAGTGTGGTGACAGTGCGCGAATCGGCCGGCCCTGGCGTGCCGGAAGGTACGGTCGGCAAGAAAGCTGAAAGCGTGGTGACAACGTTCTCGCAGATGGGCGTGCCGGTGCATTACAAGCAGGTGATTGTGTCGGACACCAGCAAAACCACCGAGGGAAGCGTGATCAGCACGTACCCCGCGCAAGGCCAAGGCGTGAAGGATGATAAGAAAGGCATCTACATCGGCGTGGCCACGAAAAGCGACGACGGCCTGCCGTCGGACATCGTCGGCCAGGAAATTTCCGACGTGAAATCAAGCCTTGAATCCAAAGGCTACGACGTGAAAGTGGAGAAACGTCTCTCATCGAAACAGTACATCGGCAAGGTCTCCGGCTCCGAACCTGGGCCGGGCAGCCAGCTGAACGAAGGCCAGACCATCACCCTGTATCAGGGTGTGGATGCCAAGGGTGCCAAGCAGACGTTCATTGACCACAGCGGAACCGGTGGAGATGGGTTGCTGATGGGCACGAGTGACGTTGCTTCTGGCCAGTGGTGCAATAAGGCCGGCGACTGCATCACGCTAGGACAGGATGACAGTTATTCCAGCGGAGACATCGTTTTCCTGAAAGTGAAAGATGGTGCTGCGAACACGAAGTACAGCATGACCGGTGAGTCTTTGATTTCCTGCGATGCGGTGCAACAGTCGTATTGCAGCAGCAAGAAAGCCGACTATCTGTTGACTGGAAACTCTGGAGCATTTGAATTGTTCCCACACAAAGCGTTCGAAACGTATTGGTGTGGCGATTCCGCCTTGGGTGGGGAAGGCGATATGCGGAGTTGTGTTGCCGGAAAGGTCCATGATATTGATTCCGACTCTTCGGATGCGTCCGATTATGAGCCGGACGGCAGCGGTAAATTCCATATGATGGATTTGTTCGCGGTGTTCCCAGTCGGCTCTGATGTGGAATCAGTAGAGAAAACTGGCTATTTTGACGCGTCTGCACTCGCGGCTGCCCAAAAGCAAAAACCTGTCGATACGGACCGTCCGTTCTTGATGTATCGTGACGTGAACCAGTACAAGAACGGCGAGAAGGAATCAACCTATACAAGGGACTGGTTCGATCCATTCATGCCTTACAACGGCTACAACGGCTCCAAGGATGACACCGTCAAAATGAAGCCCGCCCCCAGCGACGAAACCGCCTACTATCTGGTGGAGGACGTCCAGCCCGACTGGGATTCCCTCGAAGACGCCAACATCAAGGGCGTGTCCGCCAAGAGTCAGAAAGCTAACGGCAAAAATGCAAGCAAGAACGCAGACACCAAGAAATCTGATTCGCAATCGGATGCCGCCACTCGGTCTTTGATGAAGTCCATCGCCGGAAAGTACGGTTTCGCTTCCGGTTCCGGCGGTTGGGGTGCCACTATGACGGTGGCGTCCGATGGCACGTTCAGCGGAACATATCATGATTCCGACATGGGCATTACGGGAGATGACTATCCGAACGGATCGGTCACCATTTCGAATTTCAAAGGCCGTTTCAAGGATGCCAAGAAGAACGCGGACGGCAGCTATACGATGCAATGCGACAAATCGGCGCTGAAAATCGATGGCAATATAGGAGACACGTATATCAAAAACGGTAGTAAATATACGGTTGCCGACCCCTACGGCATTGCCCCTTGCGGTGCATTCACCGTATATCCGGCGTGATACGACAGTTCGCAGCTCAGCGAAGCGATCGTCGGCTGGAGCCATGCGTGGTATGACAGCATGCCCGCAAAGCTGGAAACGCCGATTATCGTGAATGCCGAGGACACGAATCTCGGTAGCGAATCACAGCAAGACGCCTTCTTCCAATCGAAATATCTTGAGTGATATTCGATAAGGTCGCGTTGTCGGCGGTGCTGCCGTCGAGTCGCTGTCGATCATTGCGATTGCCACGAGCATCGCATTACTGCGATTTGCGCAACAGCCCCCGAACCGCATACCCGATCGCGCCGCACGTCACCGCGCCCGCCCCTAGCAGTGTGGCGCTGACCTGCGGCCTGCGCAGCTCGTTGCGCACGCCGATCAGGTCCGTCACGCAATGGTCCTCGAAGAACACGCGTAATTCGTTGCTGGAATAACGGCCAACCAGATCGCCCCACGTCAGCATGCGCGTCACGTACGCCATCGGATTGTCTTCACGGAATTCAAACAGCCGGATGCCGCGGAACCGCGATTTCGGGCCGTAGCATTCAAAACCACAGGTTGGCGCGTACCCCAAATCGATGTCGTGCACATGCCCGACGAACGAATTCTTGTGGTCATGCCCGCAGAACAGTGCGAAATAGCCGCCCGCCTCACGTAGCGCGTCCACTTCGCCCACGTTCACGTCGGCGCAGCCAATCGCCTCGCCCAGCCGCGAACCGGGTCGGCACACATCACGGTCGAGCACATAGCAATGTCCTGCGAATTCGCGCGCGCCCTCCACGGCGTTCGGCGTGTAGGCGGGCACTTCGTGCAGGCAATCGTAGAATTCCTGCGGCGGAATGTGCTGGAAGGCGATCGCCGGCACCGCCTGCCCGTCGCCATTGCGCCTGCCCAACTCGCGTTGCACGCGCTTCAGCCATTCGACGGCTTCCGGCGAGGGGGTGCCGTAGCCGTCGGAGTCGGCCAAATCCCAGCCGCGCGAATTCGCCGCGTATTTCGCGTATTCGGTGACCGACTGCCGTCCGTTGCCGTCACCCGCGTCTGCCGTGTCGGCGTAATCGCCCGAATTGACCATCATCACGCTCATTGTGATGCGCCCCGAACCGTCGGACGCTTCGATCGGCAACGCGAACGTGCCCGGTTCGAGCGCCAACGGCGACGAGCCGGCGACGGGATTCATGCAACCGGCAAACTCGCGGTAAAGATCGTCCTGTTCATCGGCGAGGATGCCGCATTGGAAATCATGGTTGCCGTACGTCGCAGCGAAGGGGATATGCGATTCCAACGCCGGCCCCAAAAACGCGGCGAACGTGTCGCGCACTTTCTGCCGTGTCTCGTCGAGCAGCGACGCCGCGGTGACGCGATTGATGGCTTCCGCCCACGATTCCAGCTTGCTGGCAGAACCGTTGCGACCTGCGCTTTTCACCAGTTTCGGCGAATCGGTGCCGATGCCGTCGATCATCCACCGTTCGTCGGAGGGCTGCGATTTGGTCAGTGTTTTGGCGATCGGATGACGTTTGATGCCACGGATTTTCGCTTCGATTTCGGTGACCGCGCGCACGTGCGTACCGGGCTGTTCGCCACGGCGACGTAGAAACGTATCGATATATGCCGGATCGTAGCCGCGGATCTGATCGCCGGTGAGCACGATGAGGTCGGGATGTGCCTTCCTGATAGCGGCTTCGATCAGCCGAATCGTGTCTTCGTGCACGTCCGGACCATCCTGAATATCAGCCATTTGCAGCACCCGGAACGTACCGTCGCTGTTGAATCGCAAGCTCATGATGCCCACTGTACTGCGGCAAATCTGGATATGGGGTGAAATAAGGGCGCGAAATCGCAAACCATGCCGTCATATCGCGGAATACCGGCAAAATATGGGATTGGTTGTCGCTAGTATGGGCGGCAGTGCAGGTAGGTAACATGCACGTAACAATGTGGATTGGCAGAAGGCCGATCCGACTTTACAGATAAGGAGGAGTGATGGGTCAGGATCAATCGTCAGTGTTTGATCTCGCGGCAGTCGCCGCGGCGTCCAACGGAGGGAACAACGACCCGCTGCTGCCTCCGGCGCGTTACATTGGAGCTCCGCAAAAGCCCAGCAAGATGCCGTACAACAAGTACGTCGCATACGATAAGCAGGTGCCGTTTGATTTCCCGGAGCGTACGTGGCCGGGCAAGCGACTGCAGCGTGCACCGCGTTGGTGCTCCGTCGATCTTCGCGACGGCAACCAGGCCCTCGTCAACCCGATGGATTCCGAGCGCAAGCTGCGTTTCTGGAATCTGCTCGTGTCGATGGGCTTCAAGGAGATCGAGGTCGGCTTCCCGTCGGCTTCCGAAACCGATTACGACTTCATCCGCATGCTGATCGAGCGTGAGCTCATTCCTGACGATGTCACCATCGTCGTGCTCACCCAGGCCCGCGAGCATCTGATTCGCAAGACCTACGAGTGCCTGAAGGGCGCCAAGCGCGCCATCGTGCACTTCTACAATTCCGTGTCCGTGCTGCAGCGCGAGGTCGTGTTCCGCAAGGACAAGGCCGGCATCAAGAAGCTTGCCACCGACGCCGCGGCGCTGTGCAAGGAGCTTGAGGGCGAGGCCAAGGGCATCGACCTGTACTACGAGTATTCCCCGGAATCCTTCACCGGCACCGAGCCGGAGTATGCCGTCGAGGTGTGCAACGCGGTGATCGATGTCATCAAGCCGACGCCGGAACATCCGATGATCATCAACCTGCCGGCAACGGTGGAGATGACCACGCCGAACGTCTTCGCCGACGAGGTCGAGTATGTGTCCAACCACCTCGTACCGCGTGACGCCGTGGTGCTGTCCCTGCACCCGCACAACGACGAGGGCATGGGCGTGGCCGCCACCGAGCTGGCCGTGCTGGCCGGCGCCGACCGTGTGGAAGGCTGCCTGCTGGGCAACGGCGAGCGTACCGGCAACGTCGACCTGGTCACCCTTGGTCTGAACTTCCTGACCCAGGGCATCGATCCGCAGATCGACTACTCCAACGTTCCGGAAATCCGCAAGACCGTCGAATACTGCAACCAGATCAAGATCTCCGAACGCCATCCGTATGCGGGCAACTTCGTGTTCACCGCGTTCTCCGGCTCGCATCAGGACGCCATCAACAAGGGGCATGAATACATGCGCGAATCCAAGACCCCGTATTGGGAAATTCCGTATCTGCCGATCGACCCGACCGATGTTGGAAGAAACTACGATGCAGATGTCATCCGCATCAACAGCCAGTCTGGAAAGGGCGGTGTCGGCTATATTCTGGAGACGAAATACGGCTTGAATCTGCCGGCGAAGATGCGCGAGGCTATGAGCTATACCGCAAAATCCGTTTCCGATCATCTGCATAAAGAGCTGCGTCCGGATGAGATCTTTGAACTCTTTAAAGATACCTTCGAGAACGTAACGACACCGTACAACATCAACGGCGTTCACTTTAAACAGCTCGATGAGGGCAGAATTGAAGCACAGGTTACCTCCAACTACGAGGGCGGTGAGTATGCAACTGTATATGCAGAAGGAAACGGCCGTCTGAATGCTGTCAGCAACGCGCTGAAACAGCAGTACAATCTGCAGTATGATCTGGTCAGCTATACGGAGCACGCGCTGGAGCAGAGCTCAAGTGCACAGGCAATTGCCTACGTCGGCATCAAAAAGCCGGACGGAATCCTTTCCTGGGGCGCAGGCGTAGATCCGGATATCATCCGCGCTTCCATCGACGCGCTGGTAACTGCAATCAACAACCGATAAGAAAAGAGAGAGCATATGCTGTTTAAAAACAAAATTGAATACACCAAAGGAATGTTTGTGGAGATTTACGGCACCGAGATAAAAAAAGTACGTCTGGTACTGCGGATCATTACAGGGATTGCTGTTGTGGCTGCGATCGCTTTTATGATCTACGGTGCAGCAGCGCGGGGATTTATCATGCCGGGAGACTTCTTCAATCTTGGAATCTCCATTCTGATGGCACTTCTGTGTACGTTTCTGCCGAATCTGATGGCACGTTCACAGATGAAAAAATGCAAAAAGAGAGGACTCCTTGGAGAACGTACCCTTCGTTTTACTGAGCAGGTGCTCACAATGACATACGAAAAAGAGGGCAGAAGCACTGATATTCCGCTCGAAGAGCTGACAAAGGTGACGGAGTTTGACAACTTTATCCGCATCACCATCGGAGGCAGAAGCACCTTTCTCGATAAGAAACGCTTTGAAATCGGAGACGCGGCAGCGTTTGTGACCTGGGCGGAAGATAAAATCGCAGAGAATGCGGAAAAAGAGGAAGAGGCACTCGCACTCGAGGAGACAGAAAGGGAAGCTCCGGCGTTAGAAGACGGCGAAGCAAAAACGGAGGAGTCCGACGAAAATTAAATCATACATTCTGACAAAAAATATTTTGGCAGAATGGTGGAAAATGGCTGTGCATTTTTGTGCACAGTCATTTTTTGTATATTTTTGTTGTTTTTTCATACTTCATCCATTATAATAAGAGGAAGCGTACAGGTAAAACTAATCTGAAACGTATCCGGCCGGGAGTCAGAGAGGCTCTGCCGGGAGTCAAAGTGAAGGAGAGAAAGAGCATGGAAGTATTATACAAAAGTACCAGAGGCAATGGAGAAACCGTAACTGCATCCCAGGCAATCTTAAAGGGTCTGTCCGACGACGGCGGATTATTTGTACCGACCTCCATTCCAGCACTGGATGTTCCCATGGAAAAACTTGCGGCTATGAGCTATCAGGAAGTGGCATACGAGGTGATGAGCCGTTTTCTTACCGACTTTACAGAAGATGAACTGAAAAACTGTATTGCAAACGCATACGATGCAAAATTTGACACAGAGGAAATTGCACCGCTGACAAAAGCAGACGGTGTTTACTATCTGGAGCTGTTCCACGGCGCAACGATCGCGTTCAAGGACATGGCACTTTCCATTCTGCCGCATCTGATGACGACCGCCGCAAAGAAAAACGGCGTGAAAAATGAGATCGTTATCTTAACTGCTACATCGGGAGATACTGGAAAAGCAGCAATGGCAGGCTTTGCAGATGTGCCGGGCACCAGAATTATTGTATTTTACCCGAAGAACGGCGTAAGCCCGATTCAGGAAAAACAGATGGTAACACAGAAGGGCAAAAATACCCACGTTGTTGCCATCCACGGAAACTTCGACGACGCACAGACCGGCGTGAAGAAAATGTTTAACGACAAAGAGCTTGGAAAAGAGCTGGCAGATAAAGGTTTCCAGTTCAGCTCTGCAAACTCGATCAACATCGGAAGACTCGTTCCGCAGGTCGTCTACTACGTATATGCTTACGCAAACCTGGTGAAAAACGGAGAGATTGCAGACGGAGAAAAGATCAATGTAACCGTTCCGACCGGAAACTTCGGAAATATTCTCGCTGCATTCTATGCAAAACAGATGGGACTGCCGATCGCAAAACTGATCTGCGCTTCCAATGAGAACAAAGTTCTGTTTGACTTCTTCCGCACCGGCATTTACGACAGAAACAGAGACTTTATTCTGACAACATCACCGTCCATGGATATCCTGATCTCGAGCAATCTGGAGCGTCTGATCTACCGCATCGCCGGAAACAGCGAAGCAGCAGACCGCGAGCTGATGCAGAATCTTGCAAAGGACGGAAAATATGAGATCACCGATGCGATGAAAAAAGAGCTGGCAGACTTCTACGGCAATTATGCATCCGAACAGGAGACAGCAGACGCGATTGCAAAACTGTACAGCGATACCGGATATGTGATTGATACCCATACCGCGGTTGCAGCGGCTGTATACGGAAAATACCGCGAGGAAACCTATGACGAAACCAAGACCGTCATCGCATCTACCGCAAGCCCGTATAAATTTACCAGAAGTGTGATGGAAGCTATCGACAAAGAAAAGTATGGCTCCATGTCTGATTTTGATCTGGTGGACGAGCTCAACAAGATCTCCGGCGTGGATGTGCCGAATGCCATTGAAGAGATCCGTACTGCTCCGGTCCGTCATAAGACAGTCTGCGATGCGGCTGATATGGAACAGACAGTAAAGACATTTCTCGGTGTGGAATAGAGGTGATACAGAATGAATGATGCATGGTCAATTATGGACATTGTGATCCTGGTATGTGGCGTATATGCACTGTATGCAGCCTATGTGCTGAAGACAAAGGGGAAGATCATCAAGACATTTCTTGTGTTCAAGGAGACGGATGTGAATACCTGTAAAGATCTGGGAGCATATGCAGCATCCATGGCACCGAAGCTGTCCACACTGGCAGGTGTAATGATCCT